>Ga0335070_10000496_pt1 | contig 43777 bp, 41 predicted proteins | sample Lox_Sample_13_FD_206722 | JGI IMG/M metagenome (GOLD analysis project Ga0335070, IMG submission 206722) | Soil microbial communities from Loxahatchee National Wildlife Refuge, Florida, United States - Lox_Sample_1.3 | ecosystem: Environmental > Terrestrial > Soil > Wetlands | place: USA... | reverse complement strand
ATATAAGCCAGCATTCGCTCGAAGGCGCTGCGCTCTGCGTCCGTCTTCCAGTTGTTCGTCTCAGGGACGCGGCCGCTGACAGGCACGACCATCCCAGGATTTGTGCCCCAGGTAACGAAGGGCGCGAGTTGCGATGCGTCCACCTCGATCACCTTGTCGTACTGCGCCCCGGCATCGGAAGGAAGGCTGCGCCAGCGCTCCAGAGCTTTCTGCCACTCGGCGCCCTGAGGCGCGAAACGGCGGCCCTTGACGTAAGCGAAAGTGGTCTCGTCAGGTGCGACCATGCCTGCCCGGGCTCCCGCTTCAATGCTCATGTTGCAAAGCGTCATGCGGCCATCCATCGAGAGCGCACGCACAGCCTCGCCGGCATATTCGATAACGTATCCCGTAGCGCCGTCGGTCCCAACCCGCCCGATGATGCCAAGAGCAAGATCTTTCGCGGTAACCCCAGGGGGCAAACTGCCGCGCACGTGGATGAGCATGCTCTTCGGTTTGCGCTGGGGAAGACACTGCGTCGCCAGCACGTGCTCCACTTCTGATGTTCCAATGCCAAACGCCAGAGAGCCGAAAGCGCCATGCGTGCTGGTGTGACTGTCGCCACAAACAATCGTCATTCCCGGTTGGGTGCAGCCCAACTCCGGCCCGATCACGTGCACAATCCCTTGTTCGGGAGAGTTGATGTCAAAGAAAGGCACGCCGAACTCTTTGCAGTTCTTCTGCAAAGCCTCGATCTGGCGCGCTGCGATCGGATCCGTGATGGGTGTGCCGCGTGGTTCGGTGGGGATGTTGTGGTCCACGGTCGCGACGGTGCGCTGCGGTTGTCGCACCCGCCGTTTCGCGGTTCTGAGCCCGTCAAATGCCTGGGGCGAAGTGACCTCATGCACCAGGTGCAGGTCAATGTAAAGCAAGGATGGCCGGTCCGCTGGCGCACAAACTACGTGCTCGTCCCAAACCTTTTCGAATAATGTTCGCTTCTGTGACATACGGTGACCGGCACCTAAACTGATAGTTTATCAACAAAACTCCCTGCCGATGCGGTTTGTAAAGGGTGGGTTATGATGTGGTTCTGGAAACCTGAATCGGCCGGCAGATTTAGGCGAACGATCGCAAACCATGATCAACGGCAAGCGCATCGCGGTAGTCTTACCTGCGTACAACGCGGAAAGAACCCTCGAGGCTACCATCCGCGAGCTGCCCGACACGGTGGATGTTCGCATTCTGGTCGATGATCACAGCTCCGACCGCACGGTTGAAATCGCCAAGCGCCTTGGGTTGCAGCTTTTCGTGCACGACCGAAACTACGGCTATGGACGGAATCAGCAAACCTGTTACCGCGAGGCCCTGGCAGGCGGAGCCGACGTCATAATCATGGTCCATCCGGACTATCAATACACGCCGTTGTTGGCCACGGCGATGGCCAGCATGGTGGCGTATGGCGTCTACGACGTCGTGCTCGCTTCCCGCATCATTGGCGGCACTGCCAGACGTGGCGGGATGCCCTTATACAAGTATGTCGCCAACCGTTTTCTTACCGCCTTCGAGAACCTGTTTCTCGGGGTGAAGCTATCGGAGTACCACACCGGCTATCGCGCTTTCAGTCGCAAAGTCTTGCTCGAACTGCCCCTGTTGGAAAACTCCGATGACTTCGTGTTCGACAATGAGATGCTGGCGCAATGTGTGCACTTTGGCTTCCGGATTGGTGAGGTTTCCTGTCCCACTAAGTACTTCGCGGAAGCTTCTTCCATGTCAAGTATGGTTTTGGTGTGCTTGCCACCACGCTGCAATTCGTCCTGCAGAAGATTGGCATCTTCCACTTTCGAATTTTCAGCGAAAAAGGACGCCGGCTGGAACCTGGCTACCCTGCGTACTACGTGCGCGGTGCCGCCCACGGTCCGCAGGGCTGATGAGCCCGGGAGAGCCGCTACGGTTACTGTGCCCGAGGGCTACTGCACTCTCCACCGCGGCCAGAACGTTGCCCCGAACGATGCGCTGAGGTTCGATTGCTGATTGATCGACAGGAGAGGAATATTCAGGTGTTCATACTGCACCCGCGCGTTGACCGAGAGATCTCTTCGAACAAACAGATTCGCCTGCACAGCGGCGTCGTGAAGAGTGGCCCCTTGCGGCACAAAGTCGGTGTTGATTCTTGCGTTGCGATAGGAAAGCTGCACGCTGCTGTCCGGCCGCAGCCAGTAAGTAGACCAAGCCTGGAATCCCGTGCCTTCCCTCCCCACCCAATCACCCAGGATGTTCTGCTTGTTCAAGTAGGAGTCGTGGTAGATGAACTCCCAGTAGATGAACGATCCCCCCACACTCCTGCCGGCAGAGACGTCGGTGTAGACGGCTTCGCCGCGGAGATCCAGTTTGGCGGCATGCGGCACATGCGACAGATAGAAACCAGTTCTGACCGCGGCCCGGCGCGGCGCTGCAAGCGGCGACGGATCATCGTCGGACAATGAGTCTGCATAGATGGAAAGCCAGTTTCTCAGGCGCGGTAGTTTGTACTTGAACCCGAATCCGCCACGGCGGTCGCCAGGATCATCTCTGGTTCCTTTGTCCTGACTGGCAAAGCTGAAAAGGCTGTGAAAAAAGGTATGAAACGTAAGAGGTGTTATTCCTTGCCCGGCAAAGACCGTCGTGCGCGAAAAAGCTACTTCCAGGTTGCGGGTCGGCTTGAAGGAAATCTGCTGACCATAGATGAAAGGGCGCGGTGGAAACTGGTGCCCTTCCAACTTGCCGAAGAATTGATCGGTGCGAATTGGGCCGATAAGACGAAAGATACCGGGCAGGCGGAAGGGAGTCACGCGATTGATGCGAATCGCATAAAAGGGCTCAGCGTTGTCGCTGAGCATCAGTGCTCCCCCCCTTCCAGGCCCCCACCAGTAGGACTCCTTGCCCGCGCTCAGCTGCCAATCGTGGAAAGTGAAGCCGGCGTAGGCTTCGATCAGACGGGCCTGGTCGGTTGTGGGGACGACTACCGGCGGCTGAACCGGGTTTTCGTCCATCACCGCGATGGCGTTCCGAACATCCTGAGAGTAGGCGGGAACGGAAGGTGCATGTTGATACTCGCTGCGTACATAGAACGTTAAGGGGCCCAGATTCGCGCTGCCCGAGCCTCCCAGGCTAACGTTTGCTCCTTCCCAGTAAGGCCGCCCGTAATCGTTAATGATGGTCTGGCCGAAGTGGTAGCTGTCGCGAACCGGCGTGCCGGAAATCTGCATATACCGTCCGTACAGAGATTCCACCCTCGCTTCGATATTGCGGCCGCCGCTTAGCCGGTCGATTTCTGGAGCAAATTCGACTTGCAGCCTGTCGAATATCCTGGCAGCTTCGGTGGTGGAATCCTCTGCGCGGGCTGCATCCTCGGCTTCTTCCAGCAAGCGAGCGCACTCCATTCGCGTCCATGGCCTCAAGGTGGCGAAATCGGTGTGGATGAAGTTCAGCGCCGAGAGTCGATCCAGCGCAGGATAAATCCAGGAGTCGAGCGGCACGAAGGGCGAACCCATGTTGGCTGGATTTTCTTGGGACTCTCCGGGCGCGATCCGGTTCTTTGGGTTGCCCGGCGTTCCCAGGTCGGCGGTGATTTCGCTCTGCTCCCGGTGCCGGCGGACTGCCTGCCGTCCGAAGTACCAGCCGATCGCAGAGCCTACTAGCACGTCCGAGGAGAAATGCTTCTGGCCAATCAGGCGAGACATACTAATTGCCGACGCGCCGCCGTAGGCCAATAGCTTGGTGAGTGGCCCCGGATAACGCTCCGCGAACACTGTCGCGATGGACCAGGCGGCCGCGGCGTGCTCGGATGGGAAGGACCGCCCTCCGCTAAAGAAATCTCCTTGCCCGTTCTCCTCAGTCGGACGTTGCCGCCCAAGAGCAGCCTTCAGAGCGTACGTCGAGACAAAGCTGTTGGCCCCCGCTTCTCCCGCCAACCAAGCCGTGTCTTTGAGGTAATCGCGGTGTTGAATCTTGCCCAGCAGGTAGGCGCTGCCGACAAGTCCGCCGAAGGCTATGACGCCGTAGTTCGATAGGTGGTCGAAGCGCTTTATGGTGTTCGGATCCGTCGGTAGTGCTTTCTCAATACTGGGGTCGGCGGCGATTGTGGTGCCGGTCACGATCGCACCTGGAATAGTCCAGTACAGGTCGTTGATGCGGAATCGCACCGGCATCGTCCAAAATTCCTTTTGCCCAAGCACGATCTCTTTTGGCAGCGAACGCAGGGAGGTTGGCTCGCTCGATTTTCGTACAGCAGGTGTTGTGTTGTTCTGGGGACAGCGGGCAGACGACGTCTTTTGCCTCTCGTTTGCCGCGGTTCCCGGCGCAGTCCTTCCGGAATCGGTCTCGCATGGACGATCACCATTGGCGGACGTAACGGGTGATGGCGCTGTTTGCTGAGCAGACGCCTGCGCCACAGGCAGCAGCATCACCGTCAACAGAAGGCCACCTGCTACGGAAGCGAATTGACGGGCTCTAATTTCCAAGGACAGAGCACAACTCATGCGAGGCCGGTCAGAAAGGTTCTCTCATGCGTTCGGCTGCGGGTTTCGTAGCGCATAGTCTAGCATGCAGCTTTGGATTGCTGCGCGTCACTCCCCGCAGAAGTCTATGCAGGAAACCTGCAAAGGAAGCTGGCAACGACACGCACCGGGCTTTCCCCATGGATGCCGACAGATTTGCGTCAGGTTACCAGCCGGACAACCGCACCGGATTACCTTGCTTTGACTGAGCCGCCTCGTTAACATCTATTTCACTGAATGCCTCTTTCTACTAAGGGTCCGCCAAAGCTCGTCTACAGCGAGATCGTCAGCTTCGCTTATGAGGCTTTCTGCACCAACAAGGTTCGCTTCGCCTTAACCGCGCTGGGCATGGTGATCGGCACGGCCTCGCTGATTCTGGTCGTTACTATTGGTATGACGGGCAGGCAATATGTCCTAAACCAGATTCAGGCTATCGGCACGAACATGATTTACGCCGAATACCAGGGTGGATCGCAGCGCATCACCAACACCACTCCCGACCCGCTCACGCTCGATGACATGCAGGCGGCACGCGAGGAAGTGCCGGGTATCGTGGCCGCCTCGCCCGTGGTCAATCTCGCGGAACGCATTCCGGTTGGCAACGGCAAGGAGCGCGACATCCAAATTCTCGGGGTGTATCCCGAATATTACGTGGTCCGGAATCTTGTCATTGTTTCGGGAAGGTTTTTTGATGCGCAGGACGAGCAGGGGCACAACAAGGTTTGTGTCGTCACCCTGAAAATGGCGCAGGATATTTTCGCGTCTCCCGAAGGGGCTGTGGGGAAGGTCATCAAACTGAGCGGGCTCCCTTTCACCATTGTGGGTACGTTCAAGGAGCGTGTCGATACCTTCGGGCAGTCGGAAGTCACCGACAACACAATGGTGATTCCTTATAGCGTCTCGCGATACTTCACCGATACTCCAACCGTTAAGCAGCTCTACTTCTCGGTGAATGATCCCTCCATGGTGATGCCGGCGACGGCGCATATTAAGCGCGTGATTCAAGGCAGACACCGTCCCGAATCGGTCTATAACGTAGATAACCTTACCCAGTTGGTCACCGTAGCCGAGAAGACTGCGAATGCCTTAACCCTGGTGTTGCTGGCCGTTGCCGCTATTGTCCTGCTAGTCAGCGGAATCGGCATCATGAACATCATGCTGGCCACAGTAAGTTCGCGCATCCGGGAGATCGGAATCCGCAAAGCCATCGGCGCCACGAATCGCGAGATCCGCTTTCAATTTCTCTCCGAAGCAGTTCTGATTTCTTTTGGAGGCGGGCTGGTGGGAGTGATTGTTGGGTTGGCGCTCCCCTATTCGGTGCGCATCTTTACGGAATATCGGTTGCCGATTTCGGGGCTATCCGCCATTGTGGCGATTGTGGTCTCCTCCCTGGTAGGCATCCTTTTTGGGACGGTTCCAGCAGCGCGGGCGGCCAAACTCGATCCCGTGGAAAGTCTCAGGTACGAGTAGAACGACTGTCCGTTTCGGATTCCGCCAAGCTCCGAAAATCGGACGTTTCGCCGTCCGAAAACAAGACGGCCGGGCTGGTTGGCCCGGCTCATCTTCTTTCACCTTCGGGATACGGCTTGTTTCCGAGGTTCCCGCAGATTTCCAAAACTTGTTTGACGACTCGCGGCGCGTCACCACACGCCGTCCGTCACCGGTTACATGACCAGTGCTAAGCCCTCCAATTCCTGCTGAAGAACCGGCAAGGAGCAGCCCGCCATTTCCACGCGGCCGGCCGCATCCAGAGCGGCTTCGGGCGAGACGCCATAGCCCCGTCCCATCAGAAATACTTGGAGAAGCTCAGCGGCTTCGCGCGAATCGACCAGTCCCCCCTGCAACAGGTCGTTTCGCAGCGCCGTTAGCTCGGTAACTGTGAATCTATCTCTCATGGTCGTCATCACCTCCGACCTCACTTCCTATGACGTATTAGACTCCGCGTCGGTACTCTTTGTTGCATGCAATTTCCGTGCCGTACCACAACGGTGGGTCTTCACACCGGCACGAAAGTGCCATCTGATTTTCTAACCCCCTTTCCGCTCGGTGGGTTGCAGAGCATTCCCACACCATCGGTAACTCCGGCGGGTACGAGTGTGCTGTCTGACCCTTGACACATTGTGTCGTTCTGGGACGAAAAGGGTCGAAGTGCGCTTTTCTGCAGGAAAGTGTGTGTTCTCAGGCTGGGTGCGAGAGTCTCAAGATGGATCGGTTACTGCCTCGTCGATCAGCAGAATCGGAATGTTGTCCCGAACCGGGTAAACCCGCCGGCACTCGCCACACTTGAGGCTTTGGCCGTTGTCCTTCATCACCAGCGGCTTCTTGCACACCGGGCAAACCAGGATGTTCAAGAGATCTTCGGAAATCATGGCACTGAAATCTTACGCCTTTCTACGTCTGGTGGAGAAAAAACTCGGCACGGGGTCCTCCTGCGGGGCCGCATCCAGGCCGCTTACGGTAAAATCCCTGCGTCGCTTACTGGAGGAAGGCAAGGTTCATGGCCACTCGTATTTTGGATGGAAACAAGATCGCAGCCGAGATTCGGGCTGAGGTAGCCGCCGAGGTTAAGGCTATGACGGCTGCTGGTTTACGACCGGGTCTCGCGGTGGTGTTGGTGGGCCATAACCCTGCCTCGGAAATTTACGTCCGGGGCAAAGTCAAGAGCTGTGAAGAGATCGGCATCTACAGCGAAAAGCTGACGCCCCCGGCAACGGCTACGACCAGCGAGCTTCTCAAGCTGGTGGACCAACTGAACCGAAGAGACGAAATCGACGGCATCCTGGTCCAGCTCCCTTTGCCGTCCGCCGTGGATTCGAAACGGGTGCTCATGGCGGTGGATCCAGCCAAAGATGTGGACGGCTTCCATCCCATGAACGTGGGTTTCCTATCGACCCAGCGGCCGGGCCTGGTTCCTTGTACTCCGGCGGGGATCATGGAAATCCTGAAGCGAAGCGACATTCCGGTAGCTGGACAGGAAGCAGTGGTGGTTGGGCGGAGCGACATCGTCGGTAAACCGACGGCTATGCTGTTGCTTAACGGCAACGCCACCGTGACTGTTTGTCATTCAAAGACAAAGGATTTGCCCGGAGTTTGCCGGCGAGCCGATATTCTGGTGGCCGCGATCGGGCGTGCCGGAATGATTACTCGCGAATTTGTGAAGCCAGGCGCGACTGTGATTGACGTGGGAACAAATAAGGTGACCGATCCGGCGGAATTTAAGAGACTCTTTGCGGGGAACGCGAAGCGGGAGGAGAGCTTCCGTACCAAGGGCTCAACCCTTGCCGGCGACGTTCATCCTCAGGTTGCCGAAGTGGCAGGCGCACTGACTCCGGTGCCCGGCGGGGTTGGCCCGTTGACTATTGCCATGCTCATGGTCAACACGGTTCGCGCGGCCAGGCTGCGGCGGGGAAACGTCGTACCGGAATTCTCTCCAGCTTAGTGTTCTCCAATTTCTGAACTGCCATGGCACGAATTCCAGTTACGGTCAAACACATCGACTTCCGGACAGCGAGGCGATCTTGCTGAAAGTCGGCCTGACTGGCGGCATCGCTTCGGGTAAGTCGGTGGTCGGTGCGATGTTCGTGGAGCTCGGTGCGCATCTGATCAAAGCCGACGAGATTGCCCACCAGTTGATGCAACCCGGCCAAGCGGTCTATCAAGAAGTAGTAAGGCGCTTTGGCCGGGAAATTCTCAATCCGGACGGTTCCATCAACCGGCCTCGACTGGCTGAGGCGGCATTTGGCTCCCTCGTTCCGGATTCTCAGAATGCCAGGCCCCGTTTTCAGGAATTGAACAAAATCGTCCACCCGCACGTAGTTCAGAAACAGGACGAGTGGATGGACGAAGTAGGCCGCCGCGATCCGGCGGCGATCGCCATGGTGGAAGCCGCGCTGATCGTGGAAGCTGGCGCGGCTGGGCGCTTTGACCGGCTCATCGTAGTTACGTGCCGGCCAGAGCAGCGTATCGAACGTTGGGCCCAGCGCGCCCATGTCGACGAGGTTTCCGCCCGGCGGGAAGTGACGCGGCGCATAGCTGCGCAACTTTCTGACGAAGAAAAGTTCAAGGTTGCCGACTACATCATCGATAATTCCGGATCGCTCGACGACACCCGGCGACAGGTGCTTCGGGTATTCGCGCAGATGAAGGCCCAAGTCCCAGCCAAGTTCTGACCGGTGGGCGCCGAACTTGGCAACCACCCGTCTCAAGTTGCAAACTGAGAGTCGACAATTGAGAACGAAATTGGAAACGAGACCTTAGCTTATGAGATTGCTGCGACCCCTGTTTCTGGCCGTGATTCTTGTCGGCTTGTTCTTCTACTTCACCACTTACCGCTCAAACCGCTTCCAGCCGCTCGCCTGGCGTTCGGCGGACAAAGTTGAGATCACCGAGGCGGCCGGTGGGGAGCCGCTCGACCCTGAAGAGCAGAACAACATCAGCGTATATCGCAAGAACATCCCTTCGGTCGTGAACATTACCTCCAAGGCTGTTGCTTTTGACTTCTTCTATGGACTCGTTCCCCAGGAAGGCCAGGGGTCCGGCTTTATCATCGATAAAGAAGGCCACATCCTGACCAACTATCACGTGATTGCCGAAGCCAGGACGGTGGAAGTCACTCTGCACAACCGAAAGAAATACCGCGCAACTGTGATTGGGACGGATCCCTCCCACGACTTGGCGGTTATCCAGATCAAAGCACCCGAATTGACGGCCGCCGTGCTCGGCGACTCCAAAGGCCTGCAGGTGGGCCAGAGAGTTTACGCCATCGGCAATCCTTTCGGACTATCCGGCACGTTAACCACTGGCATCGTAAGCTCCATCCGGCCAGTGCAGGAGCCGAACGGGCCGAGAATCGATGAGGCCATCCAGACCGATGCGGCGATCAACCCAGGGAATTCCGGCGGTCCGCTGATGAACTGGCGAGGAGAGGTCATCGGCATCAACACCATGATTCTTTCCAGTGTCGGCCAGAATGCCGGAATCGGCTTCGCGATTCCCATCAATACCGCGAAGGCCGTGTTGAATGATCTGGTCACCCTGGGGAGGGTGCGGCGTCCGGCCCTGGGAGTGCGAACCATTCCGATCAGTCCGGGGTTAGCGGAGGAGATGGGACTGGCGGCCGACTACGGCTTGCTCATCGTGCAGGTCGTGCCGGGAGGCGCCGCCGACCGCGCCGGGCTTCGCGGGGGCAGCGAGCGCGCGTATCTGGGCAACACGCCCATTATGCTCGGCGGCGATCTCATCATTGCGATTGATGGCGAAGAGGTGCAGGACCAACAGGACTTGGCCCAGATCATGAACAACCATCGGGCCGGCGACACCGTTCACGTCACGTTCTATCGCGGGAAGAAGAAGATGGACGCGAACGTCACCCTGGGCGAGGCCAGGGAACAGGTGTAGTTGGTTATTTACGTGAAAGCAGCCACCTCGGCTGTCCGGCCGGGCGACGCTTCGGCGGGACATGCCAACCATCAAGCCGGTGAACACCATGAACGTCGAAACCATTCGCCGCTATTGCCTTTCCTTTCCACGAACCCAAGAGAAGCTCCAATGGGGGGAGACGCTGTGTTTCAAAGTGGAAGGCAAGATCTTTACTCTAGTCAGCCTGGATGCAGTTCCACCCAGCCTTTGCCTCAAAGCTGCTCCGGACAAGTTCGCCGAGCTGCTGGAGATCGAGGGGATCACGCCGGCTCCCTATGTGGGCCGATACAAGTGGGTTCTGCTGGAGCGGCTGGACCTGCTCCCGCCGACCGAGCTGCAGGAATTAATCGCCCAGTCGTATGAGATGGTGACCGCGAAGCTCTCCAAATCCTCCAAGCGGAAGAAGACAAGAGCCCGCCAGCGGAAGCCCGCGAGGTAATTTGACTCTCTCGGAGGCAGTGGGCTAGCCTCAAGGGTCTGTTCAGCACTTTTCGACGATCCGAATGCGGACGCTCCTGATTCCGGAAGAGATACCTTTGCTCCGCAGCTTACCCACAACTGGATTTGGCTCGCCGGTGCTCCTTTTTCTCTCTGCCCTGCTGGTGCTGAGCCCTGCGAGCCTGCTGGCCGCTCCGCTGCATCCCGCGCATGGCCCTCACGCCATGGTGGCGAGCGTGCACGAACTAGCCTCTCGCGCCGGAGTGGAAGTCATGCAGGCGGGAGGCAACGCTGTCGACGCAGCTGTCGCCACGGGTTTCGCCCTGGCGGTGGTTTATCCGCAGGCGGGGAATCTCGGCGGTGGCGGGTTCATGCTGGTGCGTCTGGCCGACGGCAAGACAAGCTTTGCCGACTTCCGCGAGAAAGCGCCGGCGGCGGCCACGGCGACCATGTATCTGGATGCCAAGGGCAACATCATCGAAGACGCGAACGTCGTGGGCTATCGGGCTATTGCCGTGCCCGGCTCAGTCGCTGGTCTGGCGTATGCGGAAAAGAAGTACGGGAAATTGCCGCTGCCACGAGTGATGGCTCCGGCGATCAAGCTCGCGCGGGAAGGTTTTCCTCTGGCATGGGAAGACGCCGAGGACCTTCGGGACGAATACCTGGCTAAGTTTTCCGAGTCGCGCCGGATTTTTCAGCGGGATGGCAGGTACTATCAGGCGGGCGATACCTTCCGCCAGCCCGAACTGGCACGCACCCTGGAGCGGATCGCAGCTGATCCAGACGACTTCTACCGCGGTGCGATGGCGCGGGAACTGGCTGCAGCCATCCAGAAAGGCGGGGGGCTGCTCACAGCGGAGGACTTCGCCCAATACGAAGTCAAAGAACGCGAGCCGGTGCGGGGGACGTATCGCGGCTATGAAGTCATCAGCGCGCCGCCTCCTTCCTCCGGCGGAGTTGCTCTCATTGAAATCCTGAACATCCTGGAAGGCTATGACTTGGCGAAGCTCGGCAGCCGTTCAGCCGGGTCTATACACCTCACAACCGAGGCTTTTCGCCGCGCTTACTTCGACCGCGCCGAGTTTCTCGGCGATCCGGATTTTTCTCGTGTCCCGGTCGCTCAGTTGCTCGATAAACGGTATGCCGCGGCTTGGCGCGACTCTATCGACGCTAACCGGGCCACCGCCAGTGCTGACCTTCATCGTCCTGCAATTTTCAGCGAGCTCGAGCAATATGCTGCTCTCCACCCTTTGGTCGCGAGCCTCAGGGAGCCAGAACATACGACTCACTACTCGGTCGTCGATCCCGAGGGGAACGCGGTTGCGGTGACCACCACCCTGAACGACGACTTCGGCTCTCGAGTTACGGCCGAAGGGTTGGGCTTCCTGCTGAACGACGAAATGGACGACTTTGCGGCGAAACCCGGCGTCCCCAACCTGTACGGTCTGATTCATGGTCCGGCCAACACGATCGTACCGGGGAAGCGCCCGCTCTCCTCAATGACCCCGACGATCGTGCTGAAGGATGGCAAAATCTTTCTAGTGCTGGGTTCTCCCGGCGGAGGGCGCAGCACGACAACCGTGGCGAACATTCTGATGAGCGTGATTGACTATGGCATGAACATCCAGGAGGCAGTGAGCGCACCGCGCTTTCATCATCAATGGCTGCCCGACAAGACATTTCTGGAACCCGGCATCTCGCCTGATACGGTTCATCTGCTGGAGAAAATGGGACACAAAACCGAAACTCGGCGATACTGGAGTGACGGCGAGTGCATCGCCATCGAACCGAAGACTGGGGAACGGTTGGGCGCGAGCGATCCCAGAAACAACGGCAAAGCGGCAGGCTTTTAGGGCTGAACGCTAGTGAGCCTTCGTTGCATCTGCCTTTTGGCGGTTTGTGGAGCGATAAGGACGGAACATGTTGCGAGCAATGTCCACCTACGTTTATGTGAAAGAACGGCTTCATCCCGGCCTGCTTGACGGATTGGTGCGAGGCGGCGCGCAGGCTATCGAGATTTTTGCTGCCCGCCAGCACCTGGACTATGCCAACCGGAAGCAGCACGTGCGGGAGATTGCCGATTGGTTCCGGACCAGCGGCGTGCCACTGCATTCCGTTCATGCTCCCCTCTACGCCGACTACGAGTGGGGGCGAACAGGCGCGCCCCCGGTGAATGTCGCAGCCACCGACCGCGCTCACCGCATTGACGCCATGGATGAGATCAAGCGGGCTTTGGAACTGGCAGAGCAGATTCCGTTTCGCTTTCTCATTCAGCACATCGGCGTAGGAAATGAGGCGTTCGACGACCGCAAGTTCGAAGCGGCCATGACTTCCGTAGAACATCTGCGCGCCTTTGCCAAACCGCTTGGAGTGCGCATTCTGCTGGAGAACATCCCCAATGAATTAGCCACGCCGGACCGGCTTGTGGAATTCATCCAACTCAGCCACTTGGATGATGTTGGAGTGTGTTTTGACGTAGGCCACGCCCACATCATGAACGACGTGGCGCAGGCGTTCGAGATTCTCAAGGAACACATTCGTTCCACACATATCCACGACAACGCCAAGGACAGAGATTCACACCTGTGGCCTGGCGAGGGGTCCATCGATTGGAAACAATCCATGGAATTGCTGCGCTCGGCGCCACAAAAGCCACCTTTGCTGTTTGAAATCGAAGCTGACGAAAAAGTGAATCCCGTAGAGAAGATGCGGGGAATCTTTGACAAGCTGGACGCGGCGTAAAGATTGAACTCCTGGGGACACGGGGAGTCAAAGAGGAAACATCTCTGCTTTCGCGGGGAATCGAGCTAGCCTCTTTGGCGGTCTCAATGCGATAGGCAATTTACGTTCGTCACTCTCTGCGTCCTCTGTGCACTCAGTGGTGAATAGGTTTCATAAACATGCCAGCACCTATCAGCACTATTTCTGAAATCGGCAAGCATGAAGGTCAAACCGTCACTGTTCGCGGCTGGCTCTACAACCTGCGGGAAAGCGGCAAACTGCTCTTTCCCATCTTCCGTGATGGTTCAGGCATCATTCAAGGAGTCGTTCCAAAGAGTGCCGTGCCGCCTGAGGTATTCGACGCTGTCAAAAGTCTCACGCAGGAGTCGAGTGTGATCGTCGAGGGCAAGGTGCGGGCAGACAAGCGCGCCCCCGGAGGCTACGAACTCGACGTGAGCGCGATCCAGGTGGTGCAGCGCGTCCCCGAGACCGATCCCTACCCGATCACACCCAAGGATCACGGTGTCGACTTCCTCATGGAGCACCGTCACCTGTGGGTGCGGTCGCAACGCCAGGCGGCCATTTTGCGCGTCCGGGCTGAGATCATCAAAGCGGCTCGCGATTTCTTCGACGAACGCGGCTTCACCCTGACCGATCCACCGATCATTACTCCGGCGGCCTGCGAGGGAACCACGACGTTGTTTCCCGTCGACTACTTCGACGAGCAAGCCTATCTCACGCAGTCAGGCCAGCTCTACATCGAAGCGACGGCAATGGCTCTCGGCAAGGTGTACTCCTTCGGGCCGACATTCCGGGCGGAAAAATCCAAGACGCGCCGCCACCTGACCGAGTTCTGGATGGTCGAACCCGAAGTCGCCTACGCCACACTCGACGACCTCATGGAACTGGCCGAAGGGCTCATCAGCTTTTTGGTGAAGCGGTGCCTGGAAAAACGCCGCGCTGACCTGCAAACCATCGGCCGCGAGCTTTCGAAGCTGGAGAAGATAGAACCCCCGTTTCCGCGGATCAGCTATGACGAAGCCGTCAAAATGTTGCAGGAAGCGCACGCCAAGGGCGCGATGGAGACCAGGTTCGAGTGGGGCGGCGACTTGGGTTCTCCCGACGAGACTTACTTGTCCTCACAATTCGAAAAACCGGTAATGGTGCATCGCTATCCCGCATCGGTGAAGGCGTTTTATATGGAACCCGATCCGCACAGGGCGGAGCTGGCGCTCTGCGTGGATGTGCTCGCTCCCGAAGGCTACGGCGAAATCATCGGTGGCTCGCAGCGCATGGCTTCCCACGAACTGCTGCTGAAGCGCATCCACGAACGCCAACTGCCCGAAGAAGCATTTAAGTGGTATCTGGACCTCCGTAAATATGGCAGCGTGCCTCACGGAGGTTTTGGTATGGGCATTGAGCGCGCCGTCGCCTGGATATGCGGATTGGAACACGTGCGAGAGACGATCCCGTTTCCTCGGATGCTCTATCGGTTGTATCCGTAATCAGGATGACAGTTGCTGAGAAAGTGAACTGATGCCAAGCACTGTGTCTTCCTCTAACATTTCTTCCCGCAAAATACGAGTCATTGGTGTTCCCATCGACCTCGGACAATCCCGCCGCGGCGTGGACATGGGTCCGTCAGCAGTTCGGGTTGCGGGACTGGAGGCGCGCCTGGAAGAACTCGGGCACGTCGTCGAGGACGCCGGCAACATCGCCGTGGCTATCCCGGAGCAGAAAAAAGCCGGCGACCCACACGCCAAGTATCTGAAGGAGATTACCGATACCTGCACGAAGCACGCTGAGCTGGTACTGAAGACACTGGAGGCCGGCAAGGTTCCCGTGGTGCTGGGTGGCGACCACTCTGTGGGTGCGGGAACAGTCGCCGGCGTGGCCGAGTTCTATCGGCGTCACAATCAGAGGATTGGGCTGATCTGGATCGATGCCCACACCGACATCAATACTCCCGACAGTTCTCCCAGCGGCAACGTGCACGGCATGCCGTTGGCGGCAATCATGGGACTTGGCCCTGGGGAACTCGCGAACATTTTCGACTTTTCCCCAAAGATCAGACCGGAAAACTGCGTTCTGGTTGGAGTTCGCGACATTGACGCCATCGAACGGGAAAATGTCCGGCGCGCCGGAATCGGCGTACTGACCATGCGCGACATCGACGAGCGTGGCATGCGCACGGTGATGGAAGAAGCACTACGCCTCGCCGGACGTGGCACCGCCGGTTACCACGTATCCCTCGACATGGACTGGGTCGATCCCGAAGACGCGCCCGGCGTAGGCACTCCTGTTCGCGGCGGCGCAACCTACCGCGAGGCTCACCTGGCCATGGAGATCATCGCCGACCACGGCCGCATGCTGAGCTTCGAGGTAGTCGAGGTCAATCCCGTCATCGACGAACACAATCGTACTGCCGACTTGGCGGTGGAGCTGACGCTCTCAGCGTTCGGGAAGAAAATCTTGTGAGGTGTAAAAAAACGGAGCGCGCTCGCGCTCCGTTTCAATAGTCAAATCCAGTCAACCGCTATTGGGTGACCGTCTTAACCGCGTCGCCCACTTTGAAGCCGGATCCCGAGACCACGGTGGCCACAGAGGAGACGTCATCCACATCAGTCACCTTTACCACACCCACAGGGGTGCTCAGCCGACGAAGCACCTGGCCCGTCGCAGGGTCCTTGATCTCCCGGGTCACGCGCTCGACGTTGAGCTGATCGCCGACTTTCACGCCCGCCTTGGCACCGACATTCAGAATGATCTGCCCGCTGTCAACAGCCGCCACCAACCCGGACACGACGATGGTGCGTACTTGCAGCTTGTCTTTGCCGGCAATGACCTCCGTGCTCATCTGCTCGACGGCGGCTTTCACCGCTTCACCGATGATGGTGTTCTGGAAATCGCTGCTGCCAAAATCCACTCCGCCGGCGCCGAAGCCGTGCCAGTTGCCGCCCCCGCCGAGCAACGACGTGCTCGACCGGGAAGACTCGCCTTTACCTTCTGCTACGGCCAGAATTTCGCCGGTGTCGATGTCCACCAGCCGCGCATCGAGCGACACGTTGGCCTTGGAGTTCTTGTGTCCAAATCCGCCCAGACCGAAGCCGCCGAGCCCGCCGCCTGCACCGCCAATCTTGGTATTCTTGGTTTCGTTGCCGAACTGAGTGATGCTGCCCACGATGATGGCATCCACTCCCAACAGTTTCCCGATTTTCGCCGCCGAAGTCGGGTTTGCGCGGTCGCTGTTAGAGAAGTTCTGTTCGGCTAAGATTTTATCCAGTGCCTTGCGTTCAATCACCGAATAGCTGCCGTCTTTGACCAGGTATTTCACCAGGAGATCGCAGACGCCTTTGCCGATGTCTACGTCTTGCCCGAAGATGGCGGAGACTCCGCCGTGTACGGTTGCGTAATCAAAATCCATCACGGCCACGCGCTTCTTGCGCCCCTGGGCCTGCGGCGCCTGGGCCATCGCGCCGGGCATCAACGTCCAGACCACGGCACACAATACTGCTAAGCACAGTATTCTGTTCTTCATGACCACTCCCTTGTCGGAATTCGGGTGGGGGACGGCTTACACTTTCGCCCGATATTTTGCCCGAGGCTACCTCGGGGTGCAACCCTTGTCAACTAAACGTGTACCGCATTGTGCAAGAATGAAACTGGCCTGGATGGACTTGCCGAAATGAAAAAGCTGCGCGTCGGAATTCTCTTTGGAGGCCGCAGCGGCGAGCACGAAGTTTCGCTGCTCTCAGCCGCGTCGGTCTTCAGCGCTATCGATAAGAACAAGTATGAAGTTGTCCCGATTGGCATCACCAAGGAAGGCCGGTGGGTGACGGCGGCAGATGCAGAACGGCTGCTGCAAGGCAAAGCCCTGGATCACAAAGCCCGGCACCTGCGCGCGGGTGATCCCGAGGCAACGCCCGCAGCCGCAGTGCTCGCCCGGGGCAAGGCTGTGGTCGTTCCTCCGGAGCCTCACAAGCCTGGTGCGTCACTGGCGCCTTTTCAGACGGACGAAGTCACTCTGGCTCGCCGCGCCGCCGACCGGGCCATCGACGTGGACATCATCTTTCCCGTGCTACACGGCACCTTCGGCGAAGACGGTACGATTCAGGGCCTGCTTGAACTTGCCGACATCCCTTACGTTGGCGCGGGGGTGCTGGGCTCTGCAGCCGGCATGGATAAAGACATCATGAAGGCGCTGTTCCGCGCCGCTGGCATCCCCATCGTGAAGCACGTGACGATTCTGCGCGGGGATTGGGACCACGACCCAAACAAATCTCGGAAGCTGGTCGAAAAGAAGCTGAAGTACCCGATGTTCGTGAAGCCGGCGAACCTGGGGTCGTCCGTAGGGATTTCAAAGGCCCATAACAGCAGGGAACTCGGCCCTGCCATCTACGAGGCAGCCAAGTTCGACCGCAAGATCGTCATTGAGGAAGGAGTGGGCGGCAAGAAGCAGAAAGCCCGCGAGATCGAGTGTTCCGTCCTGGGCAACGATCACCCGCAGGCATCGGTGCCGGGCGAAATCCTTCCCTGCAAGGAGTTCTACGATTACGACGCCAAGTACCTGGCGGAAGGCTCGGAACTCATCATCCCCGCCAAGCTGACGAAGCCCGAGACAAAGAAGGTACAGGAACTGGCCATCGCAGCTTTCAAGGCGGTGGATTGCTCGGGTTTGGCACGCGTCGATTTCCTCATGGACCCCAAAACCCGGAAGATCTACCTCAACGAAATCAATACCATGCCAGGATTCACCTCGATCAGCATGTACCCGAAATTGTGGGCTGCCACGGGCGTGTCGTATCCGGAATTGATCGAACGGCTTATTCAGTTGGGCTTGGAACGTCACGAAGAGAAGAAGAAGAATCAATACAGCCGGTGAGGGCAAAAGGCCAGTAAGAAATAAAATCGATAGCGCGGATAAGTATTTCTGATTGTGGCGGTATCCGACAGATTATCTTGACGGCGCCGTTTACTTCCCGGTAGGATTTATTAAGTTTGCCCTTCGGGGCAGACCTTGGATTTCATGCAGAGTGGCTGAGGGACGAGCCCTATGACGCCACGGCAACCGGGTCGGGATCATCTATTCTGACTGCAGGTGCCAACTCTCACCCAGAAGCTGGGGGAACATGAGATTCGGGGTGCGAAGTTTTCCAGCATCTCGTTTCCTGGTTCCTCTTTTCCGCCCTGGAAAAGAGGTTTCGTGTTTTAGGGAGTTTTTCAGCTCGTCCGGCCTACTCGCATGGGGAAGCGAGCACGAGGATGGCGCATTACGAACTACGATGTAGGGAATGCGGCAAGAGCTGGGGGAACCAGCCCCGTTCGATCTGCGAAGACTGTTTTTCGCCGCTGGAAATCAGCTACGAGTACGACGCCCTCCGTGCCAGTGTCTCCCGCGAAAAAATTGCCCAAGGTCCCGCCAGCATGTGGCGGTATGCAGCCCTCCTGCCCTTACCCGAAAGTTACGAACCGGCCCTCCCCACCGGATTCACGCCCTTGTTCCGCGCCCCGCATCTGGCGCGGAACATCGGCGTGAAGAACCTTTATTTAAAGAACGACGCCGTTTGCCTGCCCACGCTGAGCTTCAAAGACCGCGTAGTAGCAGTAGCTTTGGCGCAGGCCAAAGCATTTGGTTTCCAGGTGGTTTCCTGCTCTTCGACGGGAAACCTGGCGAATGCAGTAGCAGCCCAGGCGGCGCGCAATGGCCTGCAGTCGTGGATATTCATCCCTGCCGACCTCGAGCCGGCGAAGATCGTGGGCACGCAGGTGTTCGGCGCCAAGCTGGTGCGTATCGCGGGCAGTTACGACCAAGTAAACCGCCTGTGCTCGCAGATTGCCGACGAACACCACTGGGGCTTCGTCAACGTCAACCTGCGGCCGTATTACGCTGAGGGATCGAAGACAGTCGGCTATGAGGTCGCCGAGCAGCTAGGCTGGCGGCTGCCCGATAACATCGTCGTTCCCATGGCTGGCGGCTCGCTGATCACCAAGATCAAGAAGGCCTTCGACGAGTTAATTTTGCTCGGGATAGTCGAAGCCAAACCCGTGAAGTTCTTTGGCGCTCAGGCTACCGGATGCTCGCCGATCTCAACTGCGGTCAAGGCAGGAAATACCGAGATCGAGCCGCAAAAGCCGGCGACGATCGCCCGCTCGCTGGCCATCGGCAATCCGGCCGACGGCCACTATGCGATCCAAGCCATCACGAAGAGCGGCGGCTGGTCGGAAGACGTTTCTGACGCCGAAGTCGTGGAGTGCATCCGGTTGTTGGCGGAGACAGAAGGAGTCTTCACCGAGACCGCCGGTGGCGTGACCGTGGGCTGCGCCCGCAGGCTGGTGCGCGAAGGCCGCATCAAGCCGGATGAAACGACCGTTCTGTGCATCACGGGCAACGGCCTGAAGACGACCGATGTGCTGACCGGCCAATATCAGAGCGAACAGCCGATCTCTCCCAAGTTCGCGGAATTCGAAAAGTACCTGCAAAAAACCCTGGACGTTCCAGAAACGGTGGTGGCCTAGATGAGCATTAGCGTGCAGATTCCCACAGCCCTTCGGCGTCATACCGGAGGCACGGCAAAGATCAGTTGTAGTGTGACGAATATCGGCGAGCTGTTTTCGGTGCTCGACCAGCAGTTCCCCGACCTGAAGCCGCATCTTCGCGACGAGGCAGGCCAGATTCGCCGCTTCCTGAATGTTTACGTGAATGAAGAGGACATCCGCTTCCTGGGTGGGAACGGATACTCTTTCCAGGATGGAGACGAAGTTCTGCTGGTGCCTTCGATTGCCGGGGGCGCGCCCGACTGCGCGCGATAGAGCTCAGGAGCCGGTCTGCGGCTCCCGCACGGTCAGCACAGGACACTTCGCCAAACGCACGACCTTCTCCGCCACCGACCCAAACATCAGATGACGCCAGCCCGTCGATCCGTGGGTGGCAATCACAATCAGATCCGCCTTTTCCTTCTCGGCGATGGCTGCAATCTGCTCCGCCGCCTGCCCGTGGCCCACTACACTGCGCCCTCGTACCTGACTGGCAATCAATTCATCCTGCAGTTTCTTCAGGTTTCTCTCCGCGTCGGCATGCAGCAGGCGCTCGTACTCGGGTATCTCGAATACGTAATTAGGATTGGGCGGCAACGACGGAATCGCAGGTACGATGTAAGTGAGGCAGATTTCCGCGCCGAAGTGGCTAGCCAGTTCACTGGCCATTTTCACCGCCTCGTGCGAGGGGGGACTGAAGTCGGTAGGGCAAAGGATGGTCTTAATTGGCAGCATGGCGTCGTCCTCGGAAACAAGTGGATTGTACAGGCAGAGGCCGATATCCGCCGAGACGCTTGTCACCCATCCTGATGAATTGACGGGGAATAATGGGCGCGAAAGTTGTTGCGGAACGGGATTGCTCATTTTATAATCTAACTAACTGGTTAATTAACACAATATGAAAACCACCCGTGCCAAGGCGCACTTCGGTTCTCGCGGCCGTCCCGCGGAAAGCCGAGCGGCCATCCTGAATGCCGCCGTCCTCGAGTTCGCCAGGGATGGTGTAGCTGGCGCACGCACCGACGCTATCGCTCGCTCCGCCCGCGTCAACAAGGCTCTCCTGTACTACTACTTCAAAGACAAGCAGGCGCTATACGGCGCCGTGCTTGACCAGGTGTTCGGAGGCCTGGCCGCGACGGTTCTTGAGACTCTTTCACGTGATCTGCCTCCGCGCGAGAAGTTGCTGGCCTATGCTGGCGCTCACTTCGACTACATCGCGAGCCATCCGCTGTACCCGCGGATAGTCCAGAGCGAAATGATGAGCGCCAATCGTGGCAGCGCCAAGCATCTGGAGCGCATCGTGAAGCAGTATTTCCGCCCACTTTTCGGGCGCCTGTCAGAGCTGATCCGCGAAGGCGTCGAGTCCGGAGAGTTTCGCCCCGTGGATCCCTTCCACTTCATTCCGTCCATGATTGCCATGATCGTCTTTTACTTCACGAACATACCAGTGATGCGCCTGATGACGAGTACGGATCCGCTTGTTCCTGAGCGAATCGCCCAGCGGCGCGCCGCGGTTCTCGATTACTTATCCGCCGCCTTGTTCTGCCGTCCTGCCGTTTCTCAAGGAGGACGTAAGTGAGTGCACGCAATAGAGTTCTGATCCTGTTGTCCATTATCTGCGTCATATCGCTGGCTTATTACCTATTCTCGACCCCGCGTTCCCGTGACCTGGTTCTGATTGGCACGGTGGATTCCAACCAGGTGATCGTGAGCCCGCAGATGCAGGGCCGCATCGCGAAGCTGCTGGTGGATGAAGGCACCGAGGTGAAACAAGGAGATTTGATCGCGGTCCTTGATCCCTCGGAACTCGAAGCCCAGGCTCGTGCCTCGGCGGCGACGATCGACAGTCTGCGTTCTCAGGTTTCCGCCACCATGGCGACCCAGCAAGCCACCGCCGGATCGACTTCGAGCAGCGTGGCCAATGCCCAGGCCCGGCTGCAATCTGCCCGGGCGCAGTTGCTGCAGGCGGAAGCAACACTGCAGCGGGTGGAAAGCGACAGCCGCCGCATGGTCGAGTTGGCAAAAAGTGGCGTTGCCTCTGACCAGGATCGGGTGCAGGCCGAGACCAATTTGCAGGCCCAAGAGGCAGTTGTCCAGTCGCTGAGGGACCAGGTGAATGCTGCCGATGCCGATTTGAACATGGCGCTCGCCAATACCCATCAGGCCCACGCCGCGCAGAGCACGGTGCAGTCCACCCGCAGCCAGTTGGCAAATGCCGAGGCGCAACTGAAGGAGGCCGAAGTTCGCCTCGGATACACCAAGATCTATGCCCCGGTTACGGGAACCGTTTCCGTTCGCGCCGCGAGGGAGGGTGAGGTTTTAAATTCCGGACAGGCCATCGTGACCATCGTGGACCTGACCGACACCTGGGTGCGCGCTGCCATTCCCGAAACTTATTCAGATCACATCGGTTTGGGCGACACCTTGCGCGTGCGGCTGCCGGGCGGAACGATTACTTCGGGGAAGGTTTTCTTCAAGGCAGCCGAAGCGGACTTCGCAACCCAGCGCGACGTTAGCCGGAGCAAGCGGGACATCAAAACCATCATCCTCAAAGTTCGGCTCGACAATCCTAAAGGCACCTACGTTCCCGGCATGACAGCCGAAGTTTTGGTTTCTCCCGATCAGGTAAAAGGCACGGCCGGGAACCAGAACGCCTCGGCGGAGCGGATGCCATGATTTCTGATGCCGGACTTCCCGCTACGAACGGTTCCAGCCCATCCAACGGCCACGGAAGCGCGCTGCTTCCGAACGCGATCGAGGTGGAACACATCGTCAAGAAATACGGCGATTTCACGGCGGTAGACGACGTTTCCTTCAGCGTGAAAGAGGGTGAGATCTTCGGGCTGCTGGGGCCGAACGGCGCAGGCAAATCGACCCTCATTCGCATGATGACGACGCTGATCCCGATCACTGCCGGCAGAGCCCGCATCGCCGGCCACGATGTGACGCGGGAAGCCGACGCAGCCCGCCGCACGATTGGCGTGATCCCCCAGGCGCTCACTAGCGACATCGACCTCACGGTCGAGGAGAATCTGACGATCTATGCCAAGCTCTACGATGTGCCCGCAAAGAAGCGCCAAAAATCGATTGATGAGCTGCTGGAGCTCGTGGATCTGACGAAATGGCGTGACGCGCAAACCAAGACGCTCTCTGGTGGAATGCGCCGGCGTCTGGAGATCGCGCGCGGGCTGGTGCACAGCCCCCAGATTTTCTTCCTGGACGAACCAACCACCGGACTGGATCCCGTTTCGCGAGTTTCCGTGTGGGAAATGCTCACCAACATCAAGTCTCGCGGGCGGCTGACGATCCTGATCACCACGCACTACATGGATGAAGCCGACCGGCTCTGCGACCGCATTGCCATCGTGGACCACGGCAAACTGGTGGCGCTCGACACTCCTACGGCGCTGAAGGCCAGCGTCCCGGGCTCCAATGTGATTGAAGCCCAGTTCGAGGGTGCTCCCGCCGACTGGGAAGAACGCCTGCACCAACTGAATTCCGTGACCTCGGTCCAGCACGAGGGTGCCGGAATGTACCGCATTCTCACGGGCAATGGATCGGGAACCACCACGCAATTAGTGGAAATGGCAGTACAGGCCGGGGTCGGAGTGAAATCGCTTTCCGTGCAGAACACCACTTTGGATGACGTCTTTGTTCACTACACCGGGCGGCAACTTCGCGACGAACTGGTGAAGTCGTACGGCTTTGTCATGCCGCCCAGACCGGGGATACGGCCATGAACCGGATGCTGGCCATCGTCGAACGTGAAATGCGCAAGTTCTTCCGGTCGCCTACGCTGATGATGGTGTCCATGATCTTCCCACTGGTGCAGCTCATCGTGTTGGGCAATGCCTTCGGCGGCAAGATTCGTGACGCCCGGATGGGGCTGGTCGATCAGGACGGAGGCACACAGGCGCTGAAGATTCGTGAGGCCTTCGACTCCGTCCGCGCCAACATCCGCACCTTCGAGCCGGTGTATTACAGCGATGACAAAACAGCCATGCAGGACGTGCGCAACGGCAAGATTCAGGGCGCAGTGATCATCCCTCCGCAGTACTCGCGGCGCGTGTACGAGCAGAACCATCCCCGAATTGCTTTGGTAGTGGACAATAGCGATAACTTCATGAGTTCTACGCTGGAGCAGGAACTCACTGAGCTTACCAATTCTCTGAACCAGCCCACGGTGGAGCCGCGCATTCTGCAGCAAACGGCCCTGGAAATCGTCGAACTCTATCCCTACATCGAGTACATGAAGTACTTGCTTCCCGGCTCCATCGCTCTGGCCATGTTCGTTTCCGTGATGATCGGTGGGGGCATGCTGTATATCGACGACAAAGCGCGGGGTGTGCACGAAGGGTACCTCGTGACTCCAATCACCAAAGCCGAACTTGTCCTGGGGCTGAACACGGCGGGCGCGATCAAAGCCGTGATGACCGGTGTGGTCATCACCGTGATCGGATCTCTGCTGGCTGGGGTAGGCACGTTGTTCGACTTGGGCACGGCCTTCGGCCTATTTGTGATGATCGCCGTCACCTCCATTTCCTTTAACGCGATGATGTTCCTGCTGATGGTGCGGGTGGAAGATCCGCTGGTCCCGCGCGCGATCTTTGGCATCCTCAATACCCTGCTCTTCTTTCCCAGCGGGTCCATCTATCCCATTCAGGCTTTCCCCTGGTGGCTGCGGGCCATCGCCAAAGTAGATCCCTTCACTTATGCCATCCACGGTTTCAAGTCGCTGCTGCTTAAGGAAACCGGATTTGTCGCTATCTGGCCCGACCTGCTCTACCTCACGGTGTTCGGCTTCTTGGCCCTGGCTATTGCCACGCCGTTGTTCAAACGAACGCTGTAAGTCTCTGCTCCCCGCTCCTCTTCCTGTTCCGGTGGGGCTTGGGAACTTTATTCATTGGCTGGCAATCCATTATGCTTAGGCGAGACTCCCATGACCCTACTCGACGCCCAGGAGTACGATGCCGCTCGGGGACGGCGCCGCCGTGTCAAGATCGTCGTCACAATTGTGCTGGTTGTGCTGATAGCGAGCGTTGTGTGGACCAACCGCTACTGGCAGGAAAAGCGCGTCGCTAACAAGTTTTTTGCCGCCTTGCTCAACAAGGACTACGAGACTGCCTACGGAATTTATTTCGCCGACCCGCAATGGAAGCAGCATCCCGGGAAACATGCCAGTTACGCATTCAGTGAGTTCTACCGCGACTGGGGCCCGGGAGGGGAGTGGGGCGTCATCAAGAGTTACGAGATTTACGGGATAAGCGATTGTCCAAAGAAGGGAACAGGCGTGGTGGTCGACGTGATCGTCAATCAGAGGGCGGAACACGCCCAGGTTTACGTGGATAAGTCCGACAAAACGGTCAGCTCACCACCCTGCGACCTGCTGTTCCGGTAACCGACCTTGGCCATCCCGCCGCGAGGGCGAGCGCGCAAGCAGGGCCTGACGCCGCGCTAGACGCTCGAGGCCGCGAAACGCTCCAGAGTTTTCCCAAGGGAGGCTTCATCTCCCACGTTCAGGCTGGTCTTTGAACGATCAATCTGCCGCATCAGGCCGCACAGCACTTTTCCCGGCCCTACTTCGATGAAGGTCTGCACGCCATTTGCGATCAGCAGGCGTATGGACTGGGCCCATTTCACCGAGCCCGTCACCTGATGAATGAGCGCATCGCGGCTTGCCGCCGAGTCTTCCACGGACGTCGCATACACATTGCAGACGACCGGAACTGATGGATTGTTCAGCTTGAGCAAATTCAAATTCTGGGCCAGGCGCTCCTGCGCCGGCTTCATCAGGGAACAATGGAAGGGAGCGCTTACAGGCAGTAACACGGCGCGTTTGGCGCCGCGCTCGCTGGCCAGCTTGGCGGCCCGCTCGACCGCTGCCGCATGGCCGGAAATCACGATCTGCTCCGGCGAATTGATGTTCGCCGGCTCGCAGACTTCAGCTTGAGCGGCATCCCGGCAAACCTGGACGACATTCTCGAAGTCCATCCCCAGGATTGCCGCCATTGCCCCGACCCCCGCCGGGACAGCTTCCTGCATGTACTTCCCACGGTTGCGAACGGTGCGGACCGCGTCAGCGAACCCAACAGTTCCCGCGGCAACGTGCGCCGAATACTCGCCCAGGCTGTGGCCCGCCATGTAGTTAGCCTTGAGCCCCTGACTGTTCAGCACCCGCCAGGCCGCGACTGAGGCCGTCAGGATTGCCGGCTGCGTAATCTCGGTCAGGCGAAGCTGCTCTTCCGGTCCCTCAAAACAAAGCTGCGAGAGCTTGTAGCCCAGCGCTTCGTCTGCCTCGTCAAAGGTTTGCTTGGCGAGGGGGAACTTGTCGGCCAGCTCTTTGCCCATGCCGACCGCTTGCGATCCCTGGCCCGGGAAAAGAAATGCGACATTCGATGAATTGGTCATGTTTGCTGTCACCTGGATGAATGAAGTATGTATTTGCTGAACCGGCGAAACAGCCGCGATCTCAACTTCTACACTTCGGCGGGCACTGCGCTCTTGAGCGCCGCCAGCTCTCGTCCAATCTTGTCGTTGATCCGGTGCTCGGCGAATTCCGACGCCACGCGAATGGCGTTCTTAATGGCATTCGCGTTCGACGAGCCATGCGTGACAAAGCAAACGCCCTTCACTCCGAGGAGCGGAGCGCCGCCGTATTCGGTGTGGTCGAGGCGCTTCTTGAAGTCGGCGAAAGCGCTGCGCGAGAGCAGGTATCCCACTTGCCGGGTGATGGTGGCCTTTAAAGTCTCTTTCAGCGTGGCGCGCACCAGGTTGGCCACGCCTTCGGAAGTCTTCAGCGCCACGTTGCCGACGAACCCGTCGGCCACAATCACGTCCACCTGGCCGTTGTACAGATCGCGGCCTTCCACGTTGCCTACAAAATTCAGCGGCAACCGCTTCAGCAGTTGGAACGCCTCGCGGGTCAGTTCGTTGCCTTTGCTTTCTTCCTCGCCGATCGAGAGCAAACCCACGCGCGGCCGTCGCGTGCCAAACATGGTGCGAAAGTACATCTCGCCCATGACCGCGAACTGCTCGAGGTTCTCCGGCTTGCAGTCCACGTTCGCCCCGACGTCTAGCAGCGACGCAATGGTGCCGATCGCGGTGGGAAATACCGCCGCCAGCGCAGGGCGATCTACTCCTGGCAGCGTCCCTAGCACCAGCTTGGCCGTGGCCATGGCGGCGCCGGTGTTGCCGGCGGTGACAAAGCCTGCCGCCTTGCGATCCCGCACCAGGCGCAGGCCCACGCGCAACGACGAGTCGCGCTTGGCGCGCACCGCCGGCAGCGCCTTGTCTTCCATGGTGATGTATTCGCTGGCGTGGACAACGTCGATAGGAAGTGACGCGGCAGCCGGATAGCGGCGGAGTTCGGTCCGGATCGTAGCCTCCGGACCCACGAGAAGCACCTGGGCCCCATGCTGCCGCGCCGCCTGTATCGCGCCTTCGATCTCAGGCTTGGGGGCACGGTCCGAACCCATCGCGTCCAAGGCTATGACGCTTGGCATGGAGTGGTGGAGCTAGCTGGCTTCCTCGACATCCAGAACTTCGCGGCCCTTATAGTAGCCGCATTTGGGGCAGGCACGGTGCGGGAGTTTCCGCTCGTGACAGTTCGGGCACTCGGAGAGCGAGCGGCTCTTGAGCGCGTCGTGTGCGCGGCGCGTGGCCGTGCGCTGTTTGGAGTGTCGTCGTTTCGGATTCGGCATAAGAGTCCTTACTCGGGCCGGGTCCTTTGCAGGCCGCGCGGCCGGATTTCAATGTTCCAACTTCTCCCGCAGATCCTTCAGGGCCGCCCAGCGTGTATCTTCCACAGGCTGGGAGCAGGAGCACGGCCCCGCATTCAAATTCTTGCCGCAGTGCGGACACAAGCCTCTGCAATCGTCGCGGCAGATCGTCTTCAGCGGCACTGCCAGCAAAAGCTGCTCGCGCAGCAGATCCTCCAGCGGCAAGCCCTCGCCCTGATAGTAGCTTACTTCGGCCTCGGCCGAAGTCACGGAAAGCTCTTCCTGGCCGGCATCGGCGCCCAACGGCCGATAGAGCAAATCGAACTCACGCGCCACGTTGTGGGCCACCGGCTCCAAGCAGCGGGCGCAACTGGCTTCCAACCGCACGGCCAGCTTGCCGTGGACCCGTATGTCCTTGATGACCTTATGCTTGCCGTGGTGCTCCTCGACCAGCTGAGCTCGTCCGGAAGTATGCAGGCCGCCACTCTGCTTCAGGTCAGGCCCAAAGTCGATAACACCCGGGTGAAGCTCTTCCTTAAACTCCACCGGATGGAGCTCCAACTGGCGAATTTCGATGAACATTGGAACCTCCGCGCCCCCACCTGACACCGCGAAGGCCGCGGAAGCACGCTCAGAGGCGTAAGTTTCCCAGGGAGCAAACTTAAAGAATAAAGGCCGCCGCGAAGGGGTGTCAAGAAACAGCCACCTTCGGGTAGTGTCTAACTTGAGATTCAGCCAGTACGCCACTTCCGCGAGAGTTGTCAGCGCGGCAGGCGGCTGGGGAGATTGGCGAGAGCGTAGCCCATCACGGCCATCGCGGCCGCGTTCTCCCGAAGTTCCTGTGGGACGATCTTGTCCAGAGTGTCGGCGGCGGTGTGATGGTACTTGAAGTAAGTGCGTCCATCCTGCAGCACAGCGAACGCCGGAACTCCCGCTTTCGACAATGGTTCGATGTCGGCCGCCGTGCCTTCATCTGATTTCTGCAACAGATTCGCGCCGAAGCTGGTCAGCACCTCCTGCACCGGCTGCAACACGCGCACGGCGTCGGCGCTGATTTTGGCCCGGAAGCCGAGCGGGTGTGCCGCTCCCAGGTCGCTCTCGATAGCGGCCACGTGTTGCGCCAGGGTGTCGGCGTGGACCTTGGCATAGACGTCGCGACCACGCCCGCCGTTCTCCTCATCCATCCAGGCAATCACGCGGATCGTGCGCTTAGGGTGCAGCTGCAGCCGGTGCACAAGTTCCGCCGTCTCCATCGCCACTGCCACTCCAGCGGCATCGTCGATGGCGCCTGTTCCCAGGTCCCAGGAATCGAGGTGCCCGCTGACCACCACGATCTCCTCGGGATGTTCCGACCCCTTGAGATCAGCGACCACGTTGTGGCTCAGCACTTCCGGCCCGTTGCGCGAGGTCAGGACGAGTTGCATACGCACGTTGCCCTGCGCTGCCAGATCAGCGATCAGCCGGGCGTCTTCGCTAGTGACGGCGCCCGCCGGAATGCCCGCGTCGTCGTTCCAGCCGGTATGCGCAATGCGGAAGTCGGCACCGCCGACCGAGCGCACCAGGGACGCAATCGCGCCCAGCCTCGCGGCTTCCTTGGCCCCACGGCCGCGGTAGATCACAGCTTCTTCATAGGCGTCGAGCGGGAGACCCGCCGCCGCTTTGCGCTGATCGAAAACCACATTGAACAGGACAATCTTTCCTGCCACTTTTTCCCGGCCCAGCGCCTGAAGCTGGGCAAAGCTGTTCACGACGACGACCTCGCCGGTGATCCCGTCGGGCGGCGTCGGCGCGTTGTTCCCGAGGGCAGTTAACACAATCTTTTGGGCGGTTCCCGGCACTTGTCCGGGGTATTCCACCAACTCGGCGGTCTCCTTGCCACGCATCCAGCGCCGGATCATCACGTCTTCAAGATGAACATCAAGTCCGAGTTTCCGCATTTCGTCCGCCACATATTGCACGGCAGCTTCAGCCTGCGGCGATCCCGCGGAGCGGGGCCCAATGTTCTCGGTCAGATGGGCCACTTGCTGATAGGCGTAATCGTCCGCGAGAGCAGCGTCGCGCAACGTGACCAAGTCCCGCGTGAGCTGGGCAGGAAATGCGGAGGACTCAGGCTGCGGATTCTGGGCGCACAGAAGCGGACACAGCGAAAAGAGCACAAACAAGACAGCTGTCGGGAAACGCATAAGCGTCAAGAATGGTCCTTGTCTTGGGTTAAGAAGAAAAGAGAAGTTTATCCGACGGGTAGGAGCGCAGGAAAGTCCCGCAGATCAGAAGCTGTGCCGCACACGGGCAAAAAATGGCCCCATTTCTGGGGCCACCATCAAAAGAGGCTAAATTGGCAGGAAGTCACGAGAGGCGATACAAGGCGCCGCCCCAGCGAACAGAACGGCATTGTTGGAGATGTCGAGAACAGTGGAAGAGAGTGAATTGCATCACTTGTCTGCGGCCTCTTTTCTTGCCGGTGGACGGAGCATTTGCCCGGCCAAAAGAGATGGTCACATTGGCCTGTGACGGTCTGTATCCAATACATTGATAAATATGGCCTTAACTTGGGTGTGGGGCCGTTTGCGGATAAACTGCACACCGCCACGCCCAAGGGCACATGCAGAATCCTGCACATTCGGTGCAGGCAACTGCCCCGCCTGAATGGCCTTACCGTTCCCGTGGTTACGTTTCTAGGAGTTGCCCGTTACGGTACGGAGCTTGCCAGGCAGAAAGTGGTACGGCGGCCAAGGACCGCTGATCAGCACTTCGCAGTTCTTCAACTGCTTGGTAGCGCTGCTGTACCGGTTCTGGTATTTCTCCACAGATTTGGAATCGATCAGGTGGGCGATGTCAATCAGCATGCCCGCGGAATCGACCTTCTTGCAGCTGATCTCTTCTTCGAGAGGATTGAACAACTTGTGGACCTGTACCGAAAGGGCGCGAGCTTTGGTTTGGCGCTCGCGGTCACGCGAGGCCTTCTCCCTGAGCTTTGCCAGATATTCGCCGCCGACTGTGTCCGGAAGCTGGATCTCGGCCATGGCCTCACGCAGCGAGCCGTCGCGAACCAGCAGTTTGATGTGCATCTCAGCCTTGCCGCGCAAGCGGGCAACGCTCTGGCCAAAGGCACGCCGGTTGGCCCGTACTGCCTGACGCAGCGCCTCATCGGTATCGAAAATCGTTCCAAACCGGAAGGGAAGGACCGTGCCGGTGCGGAAACAAACACTCACCACGCGGGCATGTTCCAAAACTGCCTTCTCTTCGAGCTTCTCGCTGTTCCGGTCAAATTCGCTGACTACAACAGCGAACTCACCGCTGGGATAGCTCAGGACAGGGGCGCCGTTAACTCCTTGAATTCCATCGAGTAAGAAGGGGCGGCGGGCTCTGGTTCCATTGTGGAGGGTTTGCTGCTCAGTGAGGCAGTATGCGTACCACGCCATATGGGTCGCTCCGAACCTGGGCCCAGCAACACCAATCACCCCTGGGAAAGTGACAGTGAGCTACAGGCCTTTGGACATTTGGAAGAAAGGGCGGTGCTCGCACTACGATGAGACTGAACGCTGAACGCCAACCCAGCGTCCACTGAACATCTTACCTCCGGGCTGCGAGAGAATGCAACTTTTTTGTGGCACCGGACAGGATGTGGAATTCCTGCAGCGCCCAAACACGAGTAAGTGACGGGTATGTCTGGAGCTGCGGGGAGAAGGCGAGTTAGGGCGTGCCTTTCTCCATTTCGCGGCGAATCCTGGCGCCGATATTTTCTTGGAATGTCCAGAACGCCGGCAACTCATACAGCCGCAAGGAAAGCTCATCCGACGGCAGGCTGCGGGCGTGAACGTCTCCGCTGCCACCACGCAACGCGTCGCGCAACTTCGCGGCCGTCGCTTTGTCGAAACTTTCCGATACCAGCACCATGTTGTCGGACCACTGTTCAATCAGGATCAGACCTTCCTCGGTGGTGATCTGCGCTGCGGAAACCGGACATTGGGGTCCGGAACAGGGGTCCAGGGGCTGGGCGGTCACCTTCTTGTATCTTTGCGAAACGGCGCCGGTGTAAAACTCGGCGAAGCGCTGAGCAGCCTGCGGAGACTTCCAGCGCGACGCATAAAGCAGCGCCAAGTCGGCGGTTGTGAGATCTGCCGAGGCGGCCGAGGACGTCTTGCGAAATACACTGTATACGCCGCCCCGCCACGAAGCGGAAATGTCCTCGGCCACGGTTCGCCTGCCGAACTGCCGAACAAATGCCCGTACGTCGAGTTCGCCCACATTGCCGGAGTCGTAGATTTCATACTTGCCGCTCAGCAACTGCTGCACGTTGGGCATAGCAATGGCGGCTAATTCCTCACGTGCGATGTACGACCGCGGCTGCAACACTTCGTGCGTATTCCGCGGAGGCCGGGCGAATGCCCCAGCGAAAGCCATCTGCCTTCCACCCTTGGCCAGCAACTCGCCTTCGAAGATAAGCCCTTCGCGATAAGGAAACGTTCCCGCCTCCCGCAGAATCATGGGTGCGTTGTGCAGCATTTCAGAGTCGATCACCGCTTTTACGGCCGGCTCCTCCATCTGGTAAATGAGACCGGGGGTGTTTTGCAGGTTGCGGCCCAAGGGCGCCAGGAGGTAGTCCATATAGACGACCATGGCTTGCCCCTCAATGACGGCATGACGAGCCGCCACGCTCTCGTCAAGGGCTGACCAGGATTTCGGATCTTTGTCGTCGGGCGAATCCTTCTGGCCTGCCTTCGCCCAGACCTGCAGGTTGTAGTTCTGGTCTTGCAGGGCGTGTGTCAATTCGTGGGCAAGCACGGGCCGCTGCCGGTCCAGGGGGACCCAGTTCAGCAGCGAGATCGTCTTGGTCTCGTCGTCGTAATAGCCGGCCACCTGCTGACCGTTGGACTTGACGATGAAGTCGCGGAGATTGAAGTCTCTGGGCAAGTAACCGAACTTCTTCATTGACATCTCGGAGTGCACAAAACGCTGCGACAGTTCAACTTTGGCGATCTTTTCGTGCGTATATTTCTCGACATCGGCTTGCCCGACCAACTGGCGCTTCACGGCGGAGCGCTTGGGGAAACCGGTGTCAGCGGCGACGAAATTGGAAATCTTATCGACCTCGCTGAACACGCTCTTGGCGTCTTCGGCGGACATTCTCACTTCCGCAGTCTGGTTCTTTCTGAGCTTGCGGGCAATGTCAGCCAGGCTCTGGTCCTGGCTCTGGCCAGGAGCGACGGTGTCGGTGGACGGTTGCGCCGGGGCGCCCATTTCTTGTCCGGCGGCGGTACCGCTGAACAAGCCGCAAACCAGCGTGAGCACGCGGAGGTGCGAGAGTCGTATCATTGCGTCCTTCCCTGTCGAGAGCTGAATTCCTAGAATTCTCAACCATCCCGGCGGGTCGCTCACGGCAAAACACCCGTGCTCGCTTACGAAGGTAACGTCGGAAAGGCCGCTATTCAGGCCGTTCGCGGTTCCTGCCCGCATGGGAAATGGAATCTGCCGCAGTTTCGCGCTGCTACACTGGATGCCCTCATGTTTCCCGGACACGCCACCCCGGAAGGCACGGCTCGCTACCGCGAATGCTTTCCATTCCAGCAGGACGCGGGCCACTTCCGCCGCTCCGAGCATGTGCCGGACGCGGGCGAGCTGTGGCTATCTTCGATCGGGCTGGGAACATATCTTGGCGAGCCGGATGACGCTGCTGACGTCGCCTACACGGATGCGATCGTCACTGCCGTGCGTTCCGGCATCAACGTATTGGACACGGCGATCAACTACCGGCATCAACGCTCGGAGCGGAATATCGGGGCCGCCCTCCGGCAGTTGATCGATTCCGGTGAGGTACGCCGGAACGAAATTCTAGTTTGCACCAAGGCGGGATATCTTTCCTTCGATGGAAATCTTCCCGCCGATCCTCGCGCCTATTTCACTCGCGAATATGTGGACCGCGGCATTCTTGATCCCCGGCAGATCGCTGGCGGGATGCACTGCATTGCTCCAGCCTACCTCGAAGATCAGATTGACCGCTCACTCCACAACCTGGGATTGGAAACCATCGACGTCTACTACGTGCATAATCCTGAGTCTCAGTTGGGAGACGTTTCCCGCGAAGTCTTTTGGCAGCGCCTGAAGGACGCCTTTATCTTTCTGGAGAAACAAAGTAAGGCGGGCAGAATCTCATATTACGGGCTTGCTACCTGGGGCGCATTTCGCGTGGCGGAAGGCTCGCGCGATTACATCAATCTGGCGGACGTGGTGCAGCTGGCCAAGGATGTTGCCGGCGACCAGCACCATTTTCGCTTCGTACAGCTCCCCTTTAACCTGGCGATGCCCGAGGCCTTCGGGCTGGCAAACCAGTCTTTGGGCCGGGAGCGCGTGTCGCTGCTCACGGCTGCCCAGCGCCTGGGAATCGCAATCGTCGGCAGCGCGACCCTCTATCAAGGACATCTCACGGAAGGCTTGCCGGACATCGTTGCGCGCATACTAGGGATGAAAACCGACACCGAGAATGCCATCCAGTTTTCCCGTTCCGTACCGGGAATTTCCACCTCACTCATCGGCATGGGGCAGAGAGTTCACGTCACGCAGAACATGAGGCCTGCCTTGGTTCCGCCATGCCCGTTTGAGGAGTGGAAGAAGCTGTTTACGCAACGCTAAGCCCGGATGTGTCTACTCTTTCATGTCCTGCAGCCGGGCGGAGGCGATCTGGGCGGCCTCGCTGGCGGGATTCTCTTTCTGGATCTGTTCGTAGACTCGTTTGGCCTCGAGCGGCTGTTGATCGGACTGGTAAGTTGATCCCAACTCCATTAGCGCCGTGACCTTGCTTACTGTCGCGGTAGGCTTATCCGCCAGCTGCCTGTAGAGATTGATGGCGTCCTTATTGCGCGAAATGTTGCGATACACCGTAGCCAGTGCGAATTTGCCCAAAGAAGACAGGTCGGCGTTCCGTGACCTGGAGACCTCCTGCAGATTGCTTTCCGCCGCGGCGTTGTCTCCCAGATCCGACGAGGTTACCCCCACAAAGTAACGCGCGAATTCTGCCGTGCGGGTATGCGGATACTTATCGACAATCGCCTGAAACTGTTTGCGCGCCTGTGTTGCCCGGTCTTTGGAGGACGCAAAGCTCGTATAGTCCGGCTGTTCCGGCATACCCGCAGGCCGGACCGGGCTATTCAGGGTGCGCACAGCCTGACTCAGTTCCACGCTGGCCTTCTGGTCCTGTTCGTTGAGGTAGTAAAAGGAACCCAGGCTGGCAGCCAGCACGACCAACACAATGATTCCAGCAATGATGAGCTTGGACTGGTGTTCCACCGTCCAGTGCACGGTGGCTTCCGCTACATCAATCGTGGCCTTGCTGAAGCGGTCCTGTTTCAGTTGGTGACGGGTTTCTGCGCGCACGACTCTGCTTTCTAAGAATGGCGTTGAGGTGACAAACAATTCAGTCTAACAGCCGAAAATTGGCATCGTCAAAGGAGGAATGCCAAAGACTTACTCAGCCCGCTCGGGCTGGACGCCTGCGAACCAGGCCATCGCGGGCGCGCCACGACCCTTGACCTTCGTCCGCGCGATCGACAATAAGAGCATCGCGAGACAGATGGCCAACAATCCGAGCGATGCGGTTCGAATGTCCTGGGCACGTTTCGGCAGAATTGAGACTCGTCCGTAGACGAACTCGATGTGAACCCAGTACACCAGCAACGACGTCTGTCCCAACTGGATAAGCGGGCTGAAACCCCACTGGCCTGCCCCCCAACGGCACCAGAGATAAGCCGCCAGCAGAATTACCAACAACAGACCGACCCGAATGAGAAAGAAGTTCGGGCTGGTATGCCAGAAATCGTAAACCGGGTAGAGCTGCCAGGAACGTGCATCCAGCCATCGGGCTACGTAGATCAGCACCACTCCACCAGTACCCGCCAATAGGAAGAAAGTCGCCTGATATTCATGCGCCCAATCGCTCAACAGCAGAAAGCCGACAGCGAGTCCGGCGAATGCGAAGGCGCTCCAGGGAAAGATGGGAAATAGCCATGCCTGCGGTGCACCGAGATTGTGCACACCGTTGATGTAAGACTCGATCGGCCATGGCAGCCAACGCGGACGCCACACTGTCCACAGAAGGGGTGTTAGCAGCGAGATCGCAAGTGCCACACCTGCAGCGACAGCAGTTAGACGCATCCGGATGCCCGACGCGCCGCCCAATCTGAGGACGAGTGAGCAAACGCTGCCCACCAGCATCATCGAGAGGCCAATGGTATTCAGGATGTCAACGCGCAACAGGTCGGTCCACGGGGCCCAGCCCCAGGCAACCAGGAACTCCTGCAGGCGGAAGAGGAGTCCCAGCCCCAAAATCTCCGCGCCGCGCCGGATCGTGGTACGCGCAATCTGTCCTGCCGGCATGCCCTTGCGGCGTAGCTTGTCGATCACGAGAGCCGACGATATCCCTGCCAGGAAGAGGAAGAGAGGGGCAGGCAGAGTTCCCAGAAGCTGGGAATACATGAAGAAAGTACTTTTGCGCGCATCTCCGCCCAGCCAGGAATCGTAGCAATGGGTCTGGAACATCAGCACGCACGCCAGCCCCCGCATCCAGTCGATGTGGGCGAGACGTCCCTGGGAGGGTGAGGAGGGGCGTGACACGGTCGCGCCAGGAACGCTGAGACCGGAACTTACACGTGCCCGAGTTTGTTCGGAATTTGGAACAGCGCCGCCGCGGAACCGCAAGATTCAGCCGAGCAATGGTAAACGATACATCGGGTCCATGATTCTGTTCGTTGAAGGTGTCGGCAGACATGCCCTCCCCGCCGAAAATTCCGAGCGGTCCCTCGAACCCAAACTATCCTGCGCGCGAAGATCAGGTTCAGCAACTCGCCGAGGCCATTCTGGATTACGCCCGAATGCTTCAGGAACACTACTGCACTGTACTGCCGGTCACGGTGAGAATTGGAGAGCTGGTGCGCCGCTTTGACGAGAATCGCCACGACGTGATCCGGGCTCTCGTCGTACTCAAACATCAAGGCCACGCGATGCCGCGGATTCCGGGCGTGGAGTGGAAACTACAGTCCTACGACACTCCGCCGCATAGTTGATTCCCAGCCGAAGAGAGCAAGCTGATTCTGATTTCCATCACGGCACATTGACTGTGGCCGTAGCGGTAGTGCGCCCATACTGGTTGGTGGCGTAAAGCGTGTATGTCGTCGTCTGCATTGGAGCGACGGTGGCGCTCGTGCCGCGCACCGGTCCCACGACGGGCGAGATGATGAGGCAGGAAGCGTTGCTCACGCTCCACGAGAGGGTTACATTCCCACCGGACGTGACACTTGGAGGCGAAGCCGTAAAGCTCGCAATCACCGGCGCTGCACCCTGCGGAACGTTGGAAGCCGTGTAGACGGGAGTCATCTGCACGACCTCAAAATCCGAGGCGGTGACCTGGCCCAGGTTGTGCAGGTCGTCGTTGTCCCAACGGCTGTCAGGAGCGCCGCTGATGTACATGGCGCTGCCGTTATCGGCCATGATCAAGCCATACTTCTTCATCGCCGTGAGGATGACTTTCAGGTTGGCTGAGAACGGCGAGATGTCAAAGTTCGACTTCAATCGCAAGCGCATGCCCATAGGCGCGGCGAGGGCGTTGGTGGAATTTGACGCCCAATGCGAGGCCGGAGGAATCATGGCGGCACGGCTCTGGGGGAGGGTGAACCGCAAGGCGTGTTGAATCTTGCCGGCCGCCACTTCATCATAGCGGACGAGTCCGGGGAAAATCGGCAGTCCGGCGGCATCCGCTGACGTCCACGTCCATGGTCGCTGTTCGTTGGCCAGCAAATCCCACACCGCCGCCGAACCGGCGTTCCAACTGCCATTGCTGTTGACCGACGCGCCGTAAAGTTCGTAGAGGAAGCAGCTGCGGTTGTCCAAGACTAGCACGTGGCGGTCTCCATTGCCGGGATTGGGATCACCCTCGATGGCCGCATTTGCAGGGACGGGCATCGGTCCGGGATCGCTCTCGTCTCCGTAGGCCGTGAAGTTGATGTTGACGTATCCCTGGTTCCCGCCAACGATCACATAAGGGATTCCCATGTACGAACCCTGGTACTGACCCGAGCCAAAATCAGGGTGCAGTCCGATACTGGGACCGATGAAGTTGATGATCGCGCTGGAGTTCGCGTCGACAGGAGCACTGGATATGTCCTGGTTCCAGGGGCTATCGCTGGGAAAAACCTGCACTCCGTTTAGACTGGCTCCCTGCCCCAAGTTCATCGCGCTGCAGGCGCTGGTCTGCTGACCGCCGCCCCCACCCCCGCCGCCTGATCCGCCTCCACCGCCAGGGTTGCTGCCACCTGGGGATCCCGTACTGAGCCCACCACCACAGCCTGCCAGTGAAACCACCGTTGCGAATACGAAGACCACGATTAACCATCTGTTGGCTAAAGTCATGCTGTGAGTATTCTCGCGGAAAACGCGAGGGCTGTTGCAGGAAATGAGGACAGCCCAGACGCCGAAACCGTACATGTCCGGATGGGAACGGGATTGCCGACGCGCGCTTTTTCTAGCCCGTCACTTTCTCTGTCGTCTCTGTCCACTTGCGCAACACGTCCAGTGCGGCAGTCACAAGCTGGGGAAGAGAAGCTCCAACTTCTGCCGATAATTCTGTCCCCCATGCGGTTGATCGAGGCTGCACGCCGAGCACGGTGACGACCGGCGGTTTGGCGGCCACCAACCGCAGCGCTGACAGCAGATCCGCCAGGCCCGCCAAGTGTGCGTCGCCCGCGCGTCGCAACTGCCACAGCTCTTCTCCGCTCAGGCAAACCAATGTGCCAGGTGCCGCGCCGACATCAACCGCGTCCAGCACCAGCAATCGCGATGCGTCCCAGACGTGAGGAAGCAGATCCAACCCCAGGGTGCCGCCCTCAATGAATTCGACGTCACCCGGCACGCGCGTGTCAGCGCGAAGGCTCTGCACGGCATGGACGCCGACGCCGTCATCGGAATGAATCACGTTGCCCAATCCGAGAACAGCTATGGCGGCCGGCGGATGTCGATCCATGGTTTCTATCTCGGTGAACCTGGGTCTTCTTCCAGTTCGTCGCTGGGAACGAACTTGTAACCCGTGAACATGCTTTCGATCAGTCCGTTGCGTTCCTCCCAGGAAACCAGCACCGCGCTATAGACGTGGTGAATCACGAAGATGAAGAACGCAAACATGATGCTGAAGTGGATGAGACGGATGTTCTGGATGTCGATGAGCGCTGGCAACCACCAGATCAGCGCGGTCAGCACCGCACTCCCCCGCACGCTGCTGTAGAGGGCAAGACCAGTAAGGATTTCGACAAACATGAGGAAGAACATGAACAGATAAGTCACAGCTGCCAATGCATTGTGTCCGACGTGATGGGCCAGGTTCCTGCGGAAAAATGTGTAGTAGGAAACCATGCGGCCCATGCCTCGCCATTGCCGGCGGTGCAACGGGACGAACGCCTTCCAGTTGGACCACGAGTTACCTACGAAAAACCAATAAATCCGCAGCAGAAAAGCACTAATGAACACAAAGCCGCAGCAGACGTGGATGAAGCGAACCGTTGCCATCAGAAAAGGCGTGCTGCTTTTGACTGCGATGAACGGGTTGTGCATGTAGTAGCCGGTGAAGGCGAGCACCACAACCGGCAGAAAGACGAACCAGTGGGAAATCCGGACGGGAAGCTCCCACACGTAAACCCGCACCGGCGAGTAAGACGAATCGGGACTATGAGCCTCGGACCAAGCGTACTGGCGCAGTTCGCTCATGGGCGGCCTCCTTTCTCAACTGGCCTTCCGCACCTGGTAGCGTCGGCCACGGGCGTCCACCACGTGCACAGCGCAGGCCAGGCAGGGGTCGAAGGAGTGAATGGTGCGCAGGACTTCCAGCGGACGCTCCGGATCAGCGATGGGCGTCTTCAATAAAGACGTTTCGTATGCTCCTCGTTGTCCCTTGGCGTCGCGCGGGCCCGCGTTCCAGGTGGTTGGGACTACAGCCTGGTAGTTCTTGATCTTCTTGTTCTCGATTTCCACCCAGTGGGCGAGAGCGCCGCGCGGCGCTTCATGGAAGCCAAATCCGCGTGCGTTGTGCGGCCACGTATCGGGATCCCACTTCTCGCCGTTATGAATACGTAGATCCCCGTGGGCGAGGTTCGAACCCAGCTCCGCCACCCACTTGGTCAGATTGCGCGCCAAGACCTGAGCCTCAATGGCACGCGCCGCGATGCGGCCCAGCGTGGAGAACAGAGCGGTCGGTGGAGCTTTCAGTTTGCCGAGTGCGGCGTTCACCAACTCGCGAACCTCCGCGTGTCCCGATGCATAGGCCACCAGCACGCGGGACAGCGGCCCGACCTCCATGGGCAAGTCCTGATAGCGCGGCGCCTTGAGCCACGAGTATTTCTGCTCAACATCCAGATGCTCATATGGAGGTTTCGGGCCGGTGTACTTGGGCTTGGTTTCTCCCTCGGAAGGATGCTTGGCGTTGGCATCTCCCTCGGAGTATTCGTACCAGGAGTGGGTAACGTACTCGGTCACACTCGCCGGATCGAATGGATGCACATGAGAAAGATCGTGATTGAGGATGACGCCACGTGGCAGGAAGAAGCGAGACGAATCCTTGATGCTTCCCTGCGGGAAGCAACCGTAGGCCAGGAAATTCCCGAGGTTCTCTCCATATTTGAACCAGTCGGGGTAGAAGCCGGCGACGGCGAGCACATCCGGGATGTAGACCTTTTCTACGAAATCCCTTGCGCTCTTGGCCAGTTCCATCAGGAAAGTGATGCGTTCGGGGTTGATCGTCGCCTGCGGTTCGTTGGGATCGAGCGCGGTGGACATTCCACCGACTAAGTAGGTTTGCAGGTGCGGATTCTTTCCACCCAGCACGGCGTGAATGCGAATGAACTCGCGCTGAAACTCGAGTGCCTCCAGGTAGTGGGCTACCGCCAACAGGTTGACTTCCGCAGGCAGATGGTACGCCGGATGGCCCCAGTATCCGCTGCTGAACAGACTCAGTTGCTTGCTGGCCACCAAGGCTTTCACTCGATCCTGAACACCCTTGAAATATGCCTTGCTTGACTTTGGCCAGTCGGAGATGGACTCCGCCAGTTGTGAAGTCTTGCCTGGGTCCGCCTTTAGGGCCAGTGTGACGTCCACCCAGTCCAGCGCGTGCAGGTGGTAGAAGTGGATCACGTGGTCCTGGATGTGCTGAGTTCCGGCGATGATGTTCCGGACGATGCGGGCATTCTCCGGGACTTCGACGCCCAACGCGTCTTCGACCGCTCGTACCGAGGTCAGCGCGTGCACCGTCGTGCATACTCCGCAGATGCGTTGCGCCCAGATCCAGGCTTCACGCGGGTCGCGCCCGCGCAAGATCAGTTCAATGCCGCGAAACATGGTTCCCGAGCTCCAAGCGTCGGAGACTGTGCCGCCATCCACCTGAGCTTCGATTCGCAGGTGGCCTTCGATTCGGGTTACGGGGTCCACCACGATGCGCGCCATAGGCTCCTCCTATTCCTTATCCTGCTTCGCTGGGGCTGCTAATGAACGAGCGCTCTGACGTTCCCGCATACGGTCACGCACGGCGCTGGCAATCCCGTGAACCACGGTGGCGCCCGCCACGGCGGCGGTCACGCCTAGGCCAATTTCTCCTGCGGTCACGTCCACGCCAAAGCCGGGAACCGAAGGCAGGCGGTCGTAGAAGGGCGAGCGTGTGTCCCAGAAGCGGTGCGACGCGCAGCCCAGACAGCCGTGGCCTGCTTTCACCGGCCAGCTCGTACCGTCATTCCAGCGGACTGCTGGGCAATTGAATGTGGCTTGCGGGCCCTTGCAGCCCATCTTGTACAGGCACCATCCCTTGCGATGGCCTTCGTCGTCCCACTCCTGGACGTAACGTCCGGCGTCGTAATGAGCACGGCGCTCGCACTGATCGTGAATGATGCGGCCGTAGGCAAACAGCGGGCGATTGAACTGGTCCACCGCGGGCAGTTCGCCGAAGGTGAGGTAGTGAACCAGGACCGCAGCCGTGTTGGCAGGGTTTTGCGGGCATCCGCCGAGATTGATGACCTTCGCCCGCGGGACTGCTTCTTCAATTCCGACTGCGCCCGTGGGATTGGGGTGAGCACGCACCAGGCCGCCGTCCCAGGCGCAAGCGCCCGCGGCGATTGTGGCGGCTGCGTTGCTGCACACTTCCTGTGCAATTTGCAGCGCGGTCTTGCCCGCCACCGTGCAGTACACGCCTCCGTCAGCGAGAGGAATGGCTCCTTCCACCACGGCGATGAACTTGCCCTTTTCTTCGCGGACGACGCGTTCGAGGGCGGCTTCCGCCTGATGGCCAGCGCCCGCCATCACCAGTTCGTGATATTCCCATGACAGCAAATCCAAAACGGCTTCCGCCACTGTGGGGTGGCTGGAGCGCAGCATGGATTCGGAATTGCCGGCGCAATCCTGGAACTGCAGCCAAACCAGCACCGGCTTTCTAGCCTTCTCAAGGGCGGCTGCCACTTGCGCCACATAGCGCGGCGGCAAAGCCAGCGTGGCCACCATTGCGCTACAGAATTTGATGAATCGTCTGCGATCTACACCGCGACTCTGGAGAGCATTGGAAAACGACTGACCGTGGAGCATCTGCCACCTCCCCGGGGAGACAGATTGTGTGAACCATCAGGACGAAAGCGGGGCCGACTTACCAACTTTGACCGTTGATATACCCGGAAAAACAATTATGGTGTGACCGCGCTCACCGGTGTTTGTGATAGCGAGTCAGCGGGGAGTCAGCGCAGGAATGCGCGGGCAGTGCGGGGTTATTCTCCCGCGCGCAGAGTATGCAAAAGATCTTCCGGAGATAAAGCCGCACTTCGGGAATCTTCCGCGGCACCGGATGCAGGGGAGCTATCCAGTTGCGCAACTTCGCGGAACAGATGCAGGTTCGTCTTCAGAACGATGCCTGGGTTCAGATAATTCGCGCTCTTAATCTGAGTGTCGCCCAAGTAATAGTCCACAGCGATGCGCGCCGCCATTTGTCCTTGCAGGTAAGGATCCTGATAAATCGACGCGGCTATGGTTCCATCGATGAAATGAGGAACCATTCCCTCGAATAGGTCAGTGGTGACCAGCTTCGTCCGGCGAAGGCTTGCCTGACTATCCAGCGCCCGGCACACCGGCAGGCAGTTCACGGTGCTGACGTAAATTCCCGCCAAGTCGGGATAGCGGTTCAGAAGCTGGCAACACTTCTCGTGAGTCGCTTGTTCGGATTCGTGACCCTCTACCACCTCGACCACTTCTCCGCCAGAACAGTAGTCGGGCAGCGCGGCGCGGAAGCCTTCCGCTTTCTTCCGGTGTTCCTGTGTCTCCAGCATCCCGGTGACGATCGCGGCCTTGGAACCCCCAGGAATGAACATCGATAGCAGCTCCGCCGCTAATCTTCCGTTCAGCTCGGGATCGACGCCGACGAAAGTCGAGCGATGGCTCTCTGGCGCATCCGAAGTAATGCAGATAACACGCACGCCCTTTTTCTCCGCCTGGTCAATCAAGGGAGAAACCACCGCGGGATTTCCTGGCGTCACGATGAGCGCCTGGATCCCGCTCTGCAGCAATTCCTCGAGTGTCTCTTTCTCTTCTTCGCCCAAACTGGGAACAGGACGATAGATCACCTGCACGCCCATTCCGCTGACGCGGCGGACTTCGTCAAAAATCCCGTCGCGCATCTGGTCGTAGAAGAAATGGATTTCTTTGGGAATACAAACGCCGATGCGGACATTGGCGCGGGCCACCGACAACGCGCGCGCCGCCAGATTCGGCTTGTAACCAAGTTGTTTGGCGATACGCAGCACCTTGGTACGCGTGCTTTCGCTGATCCCGTCGCGGCCATGCAGGGCGCGGTCCACCGTTCCGATGGACACCTTAGCCAATTCGGCGATCTGGTGAATCCCCGGCTGCTTCATATGCTTAGCTGTTTTTCACAGTGGCAAGTTTACGCCACCGAGTTCCACGGAGATTCTTTTTCCATGGGCGCTGGAGTTGGTTGAGAGTGGCCGTGCGAACCTGCGCCGCTTCGCAAGCCGCCAAAGACGAATCAACGCTGCTGTTCGACTGATGTACTCCGACTTCGTGAGTAGCGCACTTTTGAAACTTCTAGACACGTGGTACTATAACACCCCGTTAACGTACACGAACATCGTTACTGCCTTTTTTTCGCCGGACAAGGCCAAGCGCTGCTGTATCGTCAATCGGCCGTCTTACGTACTATGTCTTCAATCCTAGAAACTGTGGTTGCCGGAGGCTGAAAATAAAACTCCTCGGCATCGACGTCGGTACCGGCGGCACCCGCGCGCTCATCGTTGATGACACCGGCAAGCTTGTCTCTTCTGCCACGGAAGATCACGCGCCTTTTGCCTCACCGAAGATTGGCTGGGCCGAACAACATCCCGAAGATTGGTGGCGTGCCTGCAGCGCCGCTGTCCGCAC
>Ga0335070_10000495_pt1 | contig 43920 bp, 28 predicted proteins | sample Lox_Sample_13_FD_206722 | JGI IMG/M metagenome (GOLD analysis project Ga0335070, IMG submission 206722) | Soil microbial communities from Loxahatchee National Wildlife Refuge, Florida, United States - Lox_Sample_1.3 | ecosystem: Environmental > Terrestrial > Soil > Wetlands | place: USA... | reverse complement strand
CGCCCCCGCGTGTCGACGCGCGAGTACGCCAGGACGTCGTTGATCATGGCCTGCATCCGGTCGGTGCACTGCACGAGGTTCGTGAGGTACCGCTTCGAGTCGGCCGGTGGCGCGCCGGAGCCGTTGCCGTCCAGCAGTCGCGCGTAGCGGGAGATGAGCTGGAGCGGCTCCTGGAGGTCGTGCGAGATCACGTACGCGAACTGCTGGAGGTCGAGGTTGGACCGGCCGAGCGCCGCGGCCCGCTCGGAGAGCTCGCGCTCGGCCTTGCGGTGGCCGGTGATGTCCTCGAGCGCACCCTCGAAGCGGACGATGCCGTGCCCAGGCTCCACCACGGGCCAGAGCGCCAGCCGCACCCACGTCACCTCGCCATCGCCGCGGCGCACGCCCGCCTCGAGGCCGTGCACGGGCCGGCCGCGGGCCATCGCTGCCAGAATCTGGGCCTGCAGCGCCTCGTCCGACAAGAGCTCGACGAGGTTGCGCCCAACGAGCGCCTCGGAGCTTTCGGCGTTCAGGATCCGGGCGAGGGCTTCGTTGGAGTTCGCGAGCTTGCCGTCCGGCGACACCGCGAACGTCCCAAGCGAGAGCTCGTCGGTGAGCCTTTGGAACAGCGCGAGCACCTCGCGGGACGAGCGCGCCTCCGCGTTGCGCTCGATCGCGCGCCGGACTGCGGAGGGGAGCTCCAGGTAGCCGGCACTGCCCTTCACCACGTACGCGGAGAGGCCCTGGCGCAGCCCCTGCGCCGCCACCCCCTCGTTACCCGCCGACGCGAAGAAGACGACCGGGCACTCCGGGGCGAGACTGCGGACCGTCTCGAGGACCTGCAGCCCGTCGCCCCAGTCGAGGCTGTATTCCGTGACGACCGCGGCGAACCCGCCGAGCGGCAGGCGGTCCGCGAGCGCCATCCCGTCGCCGACCTCCTCGATCTCGACATCGGGGAGCTCGCGCCGGAGCAGGAGAGCGGCGAGGGCCCTGTCGTCGCTGTTACTGTCGACAAGCAGGACTCGGGCTCGGTTGTTCATCCCGCCGTGGGTTCTGCCGCATGCGACCGATATGTGAACAGGACGACTCGTCCCCGGTTGGTCCCCCACCAACCCGGAGCGACCCCGCGCCGATCCATCTCCTCCGACCCCTCCTGAAGCCGTTGAAGTGTAACACGAATGTGCGTCAACCGGCCTGAGTTGGTCGTCTCGCCGACGCTCGCCGGGCGAGGCGCCTCGCGTGCACTCGCCCGGTCGGGAGGCGCTCGAGCGACCCCTCGACCGGCACGGCGATCCACCCCTCGCGCGCGGCTTCGTGCCGCTGCTCCTCGCGCGGCGACACGGTGAGCCCGACCGCCGCGGCCCGCGCGCTGAGTGCCGCGACCAGCGCGTCGAGAGCGTCGTCGCTCTCCACGAGCTGGCTCGCGTGCGCTGGCGAGAGCTGCAGCCACCTCGCACGCGCCCGCAGCGCTGCGACGATCTCCTCGCGAACCGGCCGGCCGGCGCGTCCCTTGTAGCGCGTGGACTGCAGGCCCCAACGACGCAGCGCCGCGGCCGGGTACACCTCGAAGACGCGGCCGTCGCCGGAGCGGTCACGCACGCCCATCCCCGCGAGCAGCCCCTGGCACCGCATCGCAACCACGGCGATCAGGTCGGACGACACCGAGAGCGGCCACCGGCCGGTGAGCTCGCGCACCGCGAGATCGGTCGCGCGGTACCGCAGGCCACGGACGTGGTCGCCCGTCCACGGCAGGGGGTCCGCCGCGAGACGAGAGGTTCCGCACAGGAACGCCAGGAACGCGGCGGGCCACCCGAACGGAGAGTCGATCCCGGTGGCGTCGGCGGCGGCGTGAGCGTCGAGCAGCTCCCCGTCGCCGGCGCCGACCTGGAGGAGGTCGACGACTCCCGCGCCTCTCCCCCACCGTACCCGGCAGACCGCCGTTTTCCTCGGATCCGAGGCGAGGTCGATCCCAAGCGTTCTCATGCTCGACGGACATTGTTCCCCTCTCGAGCCGGCGACGCAAGCACGGCGACGAGCCGGTTCGCGGCCGCCCGGGTCTAAGATGGCGACGAGGGGGCGCACGATGACGGACCGACATGCTCTCTTCTCGGCGCTGCGCGGGGCCGTGCTCGACGGGGACGACGCCGCTGCCGGAACGCTGGCCGCGCAGGCGCTGGCCGAGGGGGTACCGGCGCTCGAGGCGATCGAGGAAGGTCTCGTGCCCGGGATCCGCGAGGCCGGCCAGCGCTGGGAGGAGGGGGACTACTTCCTCCCGGAGCTCGTCACCTCCGCGCAGGCGATGAAGGCTGCGATGGCCGAGCTCCAGCCGGCGCTCGGCCGCGAGGGGTCGTCGTCCCGGCTCGGGACCGTCGTGCTCGGCACCGTGGAGGGCGACATCCACGACATCGGGAAGACGCTCGTCGGCACGATGCTGTCGGCCAGCGGTTTCGAGGTCTTCGACGAAGGAGCGAGCGTCCCGGTCGAGCGCTTTCTGACACGGGCCCACGAGGTCGACGCCGACCTCGTGTGCGCCTCCGCGCTGCTCACCACGACGATGCCCAAACAGCGGGACCTCGCCGCGGCGCTTAAGGGGTCGGGGCTGAGGGCGCGGCTCATGGTCGGCGGTGCCCCGGTCACCCGGGGGTGGGCCGACGCGATCGGTGCCGCGGGGTACGCGGACAACGCGCTGACGGCGGTGACGGTGGCGCGCGCGCTGGTGGGGCGTGGTGCGACCGCCTGAGCTGCGGCAACGAGCGCGAGAGCGGCCGCTCCTGCTCGACGGCGGCCTCGGCAGCATGCTGATCGCGGCGGGGCTCGAGGCGGGGCGCGCACCCGAGTGGTGGAACATCGAACACCCCGACCGGGTGCAGGCCGTGCACGGCGCGTACGTAGAGGCGGGCAGCGAGGTGATCCACACGAACACGTTCGGCGGCAACCCGCTCCGCCTCTCCGCTGCGGGACTCGCCGGGCGCTACCGCGAGGTGAACGCAGCGGCGGTGGCGACCGCCCGCGCGGCGTGCCGGCGCCGGTCTCTCGTGGCTGGCGACGTGGGGCCGACCGGCCACATGCTGCCGCCGCTCGGGACCGCGACCGTCGAGGAGCTGCGCGAGGCGTTCCGCGAGCAGGTCGAGGTGCTTGCCGACGCCGGAGTCGACCTGATCTCGGTCGAGACGATGAGCGACCTCCGCGAGGCGCAGGCGGCGGTGGACGCCGCCCGCGCGACCGGTCTCGCGGTCCACGTCTCGATGACGTTCGAGCGGCGGCGCCGCGGGACGTTCACGATCATGGGCGACCCGCTCGTGGCCAGCCTGCTCGCGCTCGAGGCGGCCGGCGCCGACGCCGTCGGGTTCAACTGCTCGGTGGCGCCACCCGAGATGGTCGACATGGTTCGCGAGGCGGCGCCGAGCGTTCGCGCCCCGCTCTCCGCCCAACCCAACGCCGGCCAGCCGCGCGTCACGCCGTCGGGGGTGACGTACGACGCCAGTGCGGAGACGTTCGCGCGCGACCTCGTCGCGATGGTGGACGCCGGGGCGGCGCTCGTGGGCGGGTGCTGCGGCACCACTCCGAGGTTCATCCGCGAGGCGCGAAAGGCGCTCGAGGCGGCGCGGAGGCTCTGATGCCGGCTCCCGTCGTCCGCGACCTCCGCATCGAGGTGAGCCCCGAGGAGGCCGCCCGCTACCTGGGCTATCCGAGGGGGCGGCACCGTCCAGCCCGCGGCGCCACGCGTCTCGCCGAGCTCATGCCGCGCGCGCTCTCGCTCCTCCGGCCTCGGGGGGCGTACGCGCTCGTGTCGCGCGCCCAGGCCGCGGCGGCCGGGATGCCCGATCCGGCCGCGCGCGTGGGCGTCGCCGCCGTGACGATCGGATCCGCCCTCGAGGACGAGGTGAGCCGGTGCGTCGCAACGAACGCGGTCCTGGACGCCCTCGTCCTCGACTCGATCGGGTCTGCGGCGGCGGAGGCGGCCGCGGACGAGCTCAACCTCGAGCTGTGCTCGATCGCCTCGTCCGAAGGGCTCGAGGCCGCCGCAAGGGTCAGCCCGGGGTACGGCGGGTGGGACACGGGGGCACAGGGCGCGTTGCTCGCCCTCCTCCCCACCGACGAGCTCGGGATCACGCTGACGAGCGGCTCGATGATGGTGCCGAGGAAGTCGGTCAGCTTCGCGGTCGCGTTCGAGACGCCGGGCCGGGGCGTCGCGCACGGAGCGTCGCGATGCCGGCGGTGCGGTCTGATCCGCTGCCGCCACCGGATCACCCCGACCGACTGCGGGTAGGGCGACCGGCCGACGACCGAAGGGAGCGGACGATGGACGCGATGCGACCCCGACTCGAGATGTTCACTCCGGAGCAGGCGGAGGGCGTCGTCACGGACGCGATCGCCGTCCTCGGCTCGGTCGGCTTCGAGGTCGAGAACGCGCGGGCTCAGGGCCTCCTCCGCGGCGCCGGCGTCCGGGAGCGCGGCGGGCGGTTCTTCGCGACGGAGCAGGCCGTTCGCTCGGCCGTCGCTGGCGCCCCCTCGCGCGTGGCGGTCTACGACCGCGGCGGCGTCCTCGCCCTCGACCTCGGGGGGGACCGCGTGCACTTCGACCCGGGTTCCGCCGCGATCCACTTCCTCGACCCCGGCACCAACCGCCGCCGCCCGCCGCTCACGGCCGACCTCCGGCACATCGCGTGGGTCACGCAGGCGTGCCGCAACATCGCCGCTCAGTCGACCGCTCTCGTCCCCAGCGACGTCCCCGAGATGATGGGCGACCGGTGGCGGCTGTACGTCGCGCTGGTCGAGTCGACGAAGCCGGTGGTCACCGGCACGTTCCGGAAGGACGCGTTCGCGGTCATGAGGGCGATGCTCGCCGCGGTGCGGGGCGGCGACGGCGCCCTTGCCGAGAAGCCCCTCGCGATCTTCGACTGCTGCCCGAGCCCGCCGCTCAAGTGGAGCGACCTCACGTGCGAGGCGCTGCTCGACTGCGCCGACGCCGGCGTTCCCGCCGAGCTCGTCTCGATGCCGCTCGGAGGCGCGACCTCGCCCGTCACCCTGCGCGAGATGGTCGTCCAGCACACCGCCGAGAGCCTCTCGGGGGTTCTCCTCCACCAGCTGGCGCGGCCCGGCGCCCCCATCGTCTGGGGCGGGTCACCGGCGGCGTTCGACATGCGGCACGGCACGACGCCGATGGGTGCGATCGAGACGATGATGGTGGACGCCGGGGACGCCCAGATCGGAAAGCACCTCGGGCTCCCGACGCACGCCTACATGGGGATGTCGGACGCCAAGGTCGTGGACTGGCAGACGGGGATGGAATCCGGGGTGGGGGCGGTCCTCGGAGCGCTGGCGGGCGTCAACCTCATCTCGGGCCCCGGCATGCTCGACTTCGAGAGCTGCCAGAGCCTCGAGAAGCTGATCCTCGACGACCAGGTCGCCGGGATGGCGCTGCGCCTCGCGGCCGGGATCTCCCACGGCTCGGCCGCCCGTGCGGTGGACCTCATCCGCAGCGTGGTCGAGATCGGGAGCTTCCTCGGCCACCGCCACACGCGGGAGAACTTCCGGAAGGAGCTCTTCATCCCGGGCAAGGTGATCGAGCGCGGCACGTACGACGCGTGGGAGGCGGCCGGAGCGCGCGACGCCGCCGCGGTGGCCGCGGAAGAGGTACGGCGGATCGTGGCGCTCGGGAACCCCGCGCCTCTGCCGTCCGACGTGCGCGTCCAGCTCGACGGCCTGATCGCCGCAGAGGCCCGGCGCCTGGGGGTCGCAGCGCTCCCTCCCGTCGCGTAGGCGCTACCGCGGCGGTCGTGGCGAGCACCTCATCGCGACGCCGGCGAACACCTTCGCGTCCCCGATCAGGTTGTCGAGGACGCAGAACTCGTCGGGCTGGTGGGCGCTCTCGTGGATCTTCGAGTAGACGACGGCCGGGAGCCCGAGCCGGCGGAATATCGCGGCGACAGTCCCGCCCCCGATCCCCTTCGGGCTCGGCGTGATCCCGTGGACCTCGCGGATCGACTCGACCAGGAGCCTCACGACCTCGGCGTCCGGGGTGGTGGCGGGAGCGGCGACCGCCCGCTGGACGTCCTCGAGCGCGATGCTCACCCCGTGCGCCTGCTCCACCTCGCGCGCCAGACGGCGTATCTCCGCCTCGACGTCGGCCAGCGGGACGGACGGCAGGACTCGGCAGTCGAGGTAGAACGCGTCGTCCCCGGGGATGGTGTTGACGTTCGGGACGTTCGCCTCCTTCTTGGTCGGCTCGAAGGTGGACGTCGGCGGGTCGAAGATCGCGTCGCTCTGCGGGAACGTCCGGCTGAGCGAAGCGAGGCGGGTGACGAGGTCCGAAGCGGCTCGAAACGCGTTGGCACCCAGCGCCGGCGTCGACGCGTGGCACTGCTTCCCGAGCGTCCGCACCTTGACCCACCACAGCGACTTCTCCGCAACCTCGACGAGCGATCCGTCGGCGTTGCCGGCGTCGGGCACCACGAACATGTCGTGGGGCCCGAAGATCTCGGGGTGCCGGCTGGCGAGGAAGTCAGCACCGTACGCCGATCCGTTCTCCTCGTCCGCGCAGAACAGGAGCGCGAGGTCGATCGGGGGGCGGACCTTCGAGTCCATCAGGGCGCGCGCGAGCAGGAGGCTCGACACGATCGCCTGCTGGTTGTCCTCGACGCCGCGGCCGATCACCCTCCCGTCCTCGACGCGCAGCACCCAGGGGTCGGAGGTCCACAGCGAGCGCTCGCCCGGCGGGACGACGTCGAGGTGCGACATGATCCAGAGGCTCCGCGACGAACTCCCGCCCCGGTAGCGCGCGACGATGTTCGGTCGCACCCCGCCCTTGGCTCGGGGGTCGGGGGCGTCGTACCGGACGACCTCGTCGAACGCGAGCCCGGCCAGCAGCCCCTCCAGCCACGCCGCCTTGTCGCACTCGCCTTCGCCGCCGCTGTCGGGGGACACGGCCGGGATCGCGGTCAGCCCTCGCTGCACCTCGACCGCCCAGTCACGGTAGCCGTCCAGCCGCCCCCTCAGTTCGTCCGTCACCGTTCTCTGCATCATCGCCTCCCCACGGCGAGGCGCGCGGCCCGGCTCGTCCACGCCGCTGCACGGGGGCGCTCCTCGACCTTGGCCAACGTGCGCATTCTCGCACGCCGTCACCTGCCGCGCCGGAGCTCGACGCGAGCCTCGCGGGCCAGGCGCACGAGCTCCCAGTACGGCGGCCGGTACCCCTTGACGCGCTCGAACTCCGCGGCGCGCCGCACGAGCACCTCCCTCACGGCCGCGTGGGTGCGGGTGAACTCGCGGTTGCGCAGCGCTCCTGTCGCCGACAGCCCCTCCGGGACGGGCCCGACCCTGCCGAGGAGGTTCAGGAGGACGCTGTACGCCTTCGCGAGGCGTGCCGGCCCGAGCATCAGCCAGGGGTAGGCGAGCGGCCCACCTGCGTCCGCGCGCTCCAGCATGGCGTCCACGACCGCGTTGTCCAGGTGATCGGCGAACAGGGCGGCAGGGTCGCGCCACTCCGCCACGACTCGCAGTTGCGGGTCGTACTCGAGGTCCGACGGCTCGCGGGTCTCGAAGTGGCGGACGCCGAACCCCGAGAGCCACGCGACGAGGCCGGGCGACGAGATCCTCGACACACCCATCCAGAGGCTCACGCCGACACGCTCGTACGCCGCCGAGGCCACCTCGGAGCAGAACACCCTCGCGTGGTCGGTGGAGTCCATCTCGAAGTCGTACGGGATGTGCCGCCTCGTGGCCTCCTCGAGAGCCCAGGCGGCGGCCCGGTGCGGCAGCAACGGATCGCGGACGACCTGCGGGAGGTCGGAGCGGAGGCGCAGCACCATGACGCGCAGCTTCACGTCCGCGAGGTACTGCGGGAGCGACGCGACCGCGACACCGCGCTCGATGTGAGCCTCGACGACCGAGGCCGGTCCGGAGCCCCGTTCGACGTGGACGAGGGCGACGTGTGAGAAGTTGCCCGGGAAGTCGTTGCCTCGCGCGATGAGCGCCGAGGTCGGGACGCCGCCGCGGGACACGAGGAGGTCGCCGCTGTGGACGGTCACGCCGAGGATCGCGGCCGACGGCGTGGCCGACGGTTCCTCCTCTCCGCGCACGAGCGCGGGGACCGACCTCGCTGGCGCCTGGAGCATCGCCTCCTCGAGCGCCGCGCGGCCGCCGTAGAGGAGCCGGTACAGCTTAGCTCGGGTCGCCGGCTCGGCGATGTCCCACCGTTCCGACAGCCGCTTCACGGCCGCGCGTGTCGTCGCGACGAACCCGGCGTACGTGGCGACGGTCTCCGGGCAGGCGGCCGCCATGGCGCCGGCCTCGAACGTGCTCCGCTCGATCTCGTCGAGGTCGGGGTCGTCCGGCCGGGCCCGTCTCGCCGCGGCTCCCGCCATCAGCCGCCGGCCGGCCTCGAGCGCGGCCGTGATGCGGGGGGTGACGGTTCCACACCCGGCGGCGCGCGCCGCCCGGAACGCGCCCTCGAGCGAACGCCACCGGGCGTCCTGCCGCCAGGCGAACGGCGTGCCGCCGGCGGGAGGCGCGGGGGCCCGCTCCGGCCACGGGACCCAGAGCGCGACGAGCGACGCGCACGCGACGGCACCCGCGACCCACCAACGCCGGCGCGCGCACCCGGGGATGGGCGGCTCGTGACCGGCTGGTTCCGACCGTGGGGACATACGCGATCAGCAGGAATGGTAGCGCGGCCGGCGGCGGCCGGTGCCGCCTCGGCTCAGCGCGGCGGCGCGGTGGCGGGTGCGGGCGCGCCGAACGCCAACTGCGCCGCCGGGATCTCGACGTCGATCTCCGGCGTGTACGTCGTGGTGGTGTCCGACGTGTACGTGTCGAGCGTCCGCCGCTCCTCGACCTTCCGGAGGAGCAACGTCGAGCGGTCGATCCAGAGAGTGACCGTCTCGTCTCTGACGGTGAGGACCAGCCGACCCATCGGCAGGGTGTACGGTGTTTTCCGGCTCGCGCCTCTGATCCTGAGGCATGCGACCCCGCGGTCGCTGCCGTCGTCGATCCGCTCCGGTGCGACGAGCAGCGGCCCTTCGCTCATCTCACCCGGCATCAGGAGGGCGGGGACGCGCACCGACGACCCGCCGGAGATCCCAGTCGCCGGCGTGAGCGCCTCGACCAACGAACCCGGCCGCCGGACGCCCGGCTTGGCGTCCCACCAGGAGCGCACCTCGCTCCCGTCCGACCACACGATGTAGGAGGACGACCGATCACCGAGGCCGGTGTCCGTGAACTGGAATCGGAAACGGCCCGGCCGCACGAACGCGGTCGTGAACGGTCGGTCGCTGCCGGCGCGGCCGCCGTCCGTCACGATGGCGCTCGTGACCTCGCCCGTGTCCCTGTAGCTTCGACACCCGGCGTAGACCTTCTCCATCGCCCGCAGGATCGTCACCGGCGTCGCGTCGTCCGGGAGGGCTGCCCGCGACGGCTCCTGCGCCGCGGTCGAAGCGCAGACGAGGACTCCGATCAGGCCGAGGGCTGCGACACCCGGCACTTCCTTTCGCGCCGACATGACACGCTCCCCGCTCCAGCGTACACGCACCCCAGGGGGTGGTCCAGCCCGCGAACGGCGCCGGGCCCAGCGCGCTCCGCATGGATCCCGCGTCGGCATCGACGGGGCGACCCCTTCGGACGCAGGGTCGGCTGGAGGAGTTCGGGACGGGGTGCGGCGGCGCGGCTCGCATCGGAGGCGGGGTGCGCCGTGACTCCAGCCCGGCGTCACGCCATCTGGCGCCTGGCGAGGGCCGCGAACCGCCCGTCGAGCTTCATCAGCTCGTCGTACGTCCCCATCTCGACGATCTTCCCGGCGTCGAGGTAGCAGATCCGGTCGGCGTTGATGATCGTCGAGAGACGGTGCGCGATCACGACGCGGGACGCCTGCAGCTTCTCCACGCTCTCCATCACGGTGGACTGGGAGCGGTTGTCGAGCGCGCTCGTGGCCTCGTCGAAGATCAGGATGCGGGGCCTGCGGACGAGCGCGCGTGCGATGAGGAGCTTCTGCTGCTGCCCGCCGGAGAACCCGCCGCCGCCCTCGGAGACGTACGTGTGCATCCCCATCGGCAGCGCCCGGATGTCCTCCTCCAGCCCGGCGAGGCGCGCCGCCTCCCAGGCGTCGTCGACGGTGAGGTCGGTCGCGACGCCCACGATGTTCCGGAAGATGTCGACCGGAAGCAGCTTGCTGTCCTGGAGGACGACGCCGATCTGCTGCCGGACCTCGCGCAGGTCGAGGGTCGCGAGGTCCTGGCCGTCGAGGAAGAGCGCGCCGCGCTCCGGGACCTCGAACCCGAGCAGGAGGCGCATGAGCGTGGACTTGCCGCAGCCGGACGACCCGACGAACGCGATGAACTCCCCCGGCTCGATCTTCACCGTGAGGTCGTTCAGCACCCAGGGCGCGTCCTCCGCGTAGCGGAAGTGGACGTGGGAGACCTCGACGCCGCCCTTGAGGCGGCCCGGGTACGTCTTGGTCTCGTCGGTCTCCGGCGGCGCCTGGAGGATCGGCTTCAGCCGCTCCCAGATCGGAACCACGCGGAGGACGTTGAGCGAGGCGTCGGCGAGCGACTGCATGGCGGTCAGGAAGGCGCCGTACGCGGCTGTGAACGCGATGAAGTCGCCCGTCGTCATGCTGGGCGCCGCACCTTTGGCGGCCGCCGACCGCTGGACCGCCACGAGCGTGAAGAACACCGCCATGTTGGAGATGATCGAGAAGCCGGAGCTGAAGACCTGGACGTTGTTCTTGATCCGTCCTGCCTTGAACTCGAGCCGGCGCTGGGAGGAGAACTCCCGCGCCCACACCCGGAACGCGTGGTTCTCGGCGCCCGCGACGCGGAGCTTCCCGACCCCCGACACCAGCTGGAGAACCAGCCCGGTGAGCCGGCCGCGGATCTGCATCTGCTCGCGCTGGAAGCGGAGCTGGAGGTAGTTCGAGACGGTCGTGAACCCCACGAACACGACCGTCAGGCCCATGGCGAGGAAGGCAAGCGGGCCGCTGTACTTGAACATCAGCACGACGTAGAACACCGAGCTGACGGCGCCCAGCACGGCTCCGATCCCGGCACCCGCGATGAGGCTGCGGATCGCGTCGATCCCACCCGCCCGGTCCGCGAGGTCGCCGGCCGAGAACTGCCGGAAGAAGGTGGAGGGGAGGTTGAGTAGGCGGTCCCACAGCGCCGCCTGGATCGAGTAGTCCATCTTCCCCTGGATGCGGAGCACCGCGATGCTCTGCGTGATCTTGAACGACGCGGAGACCAGGGCGGCGACGAACAGACCGAGCGTGAACTGGAACAGCAGGCTGCGGTCCGCTTGCGGGATCGCGGTGTCGAACAGGCGGCCCGTGAAGTACGGCGTGAGCGAACCGAGGAGGCCCATCGCGAGCCCCATGACGAGGAGCATCCACAGGTCGCCCATCAGGCCCCGCGTTCCGTACCTCACGAGGTCCTTCGCCGACAGGATCCCTTCCGGGAACGGCCTGTAGAACGCGAACCCGAACGGCGCGAGCTCGGCCGCCACCCTGGCCGTGACGGCCTGGCGGGTGCCCGCCCTCGGGTTCACGCACTCGTAGCCGCTGGCGCTCGTCGGGAGCAGGGCGACCGGCTCCTCGGTCTTCTCCACCTTGGCGAGGATCGGTCCCTGGTCGTGGCGCCACCAGTCGTCGCGCAGCGCCACGACGCGCGTGCGGAAGCGCGACGCCCGCGCCACCGCTCCAACCCGGAGGTCGAACCCCGCCTGCTTGTTCGCCTCGGGGTGGTCGCGGACGGTCAGCCCGAGCGCCTCCCCCACGAGGCGGCACGCCCCGAAGATCGGATCGCCTTCCTCCTTGAGAACCGGCGCCGGCCCCTCGTGAACGGGCTGCTCGAGGACCGCGGCGATGTCCTGGAACGCCTCGGTGCGGGCGGCCTTGGCGTACTCGGCCTTCGACTTCAGGCGGTTGAACTCGTCCACCACCGCGAGCTTCTTGTTGATGAACTCGCACTGGCACAGCACCTGGTGGAACACGTCGAGGCCGCGCCAGAGACTCGGGTCCGACGTCACCGAGGCGGCGGAGAAGCTCCGAAACGTCGTGGCAGCGCCCCCGACGTTCGAGGCTTCGACCCAGGTGTCGGAGGCGACGGGGAAGACGACCCGCCGCTTCTGGGCCTTCTCGAACAGGTCGGCGAGGCCGATGACGGACGGGGTGCCGACCTTGGCGCCGGTGCTGACGGACTCGAACTGCAGCTCCTCCATCCCGATGAACAGGAGGTTGCCCTCGGCGACGTCCACCCACACGACGCCCTTGCCGGGCTTCGCCTTCTTCTGGTTCTCGAGGGTCGTTTCCTCCCCGTCGCCCAGCGTGACGTCCACGATCGGGCCGGGTGAAAAATCCTTGGTGAGGCTGCGGGAGAGCGCGGCGACCCAGGCGTCCAGGAGGACTGCGAGCCCGGGCCTGTAGCGCTCGTCGCGCGCCGCCTCCTGCAGGCGGGCGACAGAGAGGCGACGCAGGTTCGTCCCCATCCGGCCGACCGCCAGGAACCCGGAGCCCATCCCGAACCCCGTGAGGTCCATCCCGAGCATCAGCTGGCCGGGCGAGACGCTCAGGAAGTGGGCTCGGGAACCTGCCGGCTCGCCTCCTTCGACCGCGACCGTGAACACCTCGACCTTGCCGCTCTCCACCAGCCACGCGTTGTCCTTGCCGTCGAGCAGGAACGGCTTGTTGCCGCTCGCCACGATCAGCTCGCCCTCCGCCGTGAAGAGCTCCGCAACTCGCGACACGGAGGCCTCCGGCGCCGCCACCCCCTCGGCCGGCGGCGCGGCCTCACCGCCCCCGGAATCGGACGGGGCGCTCGGAGCCGCAGCGGCGACCGCCGAGCTCGGAGCGGGCGCCGGAGGAGCGGGTTGAGGCGCGGCTGGCTGCCGGGCAGGCGCCGGAGCCGCGGGGGGCGCAGGCGGCCGCTCGACACCCGCCGGAGTGACGGGCGGCGCGGGCTTGGGCTTCGCGGGCTCGGGCGCCACGGGCGGGGGGACAGGCGCGGCGGCGGGTGCCGCAGGTTCGGGCGCCAGTGCTCGTGCGGGCGGCGCGGGCGGTGCGACCGGAACCTCGGCCGCGCGCGCCGCGCCTCCCGCCGCTCGCGCCCGCGAGAAGCGCAGGAGAGCGCCGCCGAGCCGGAACTCCTGACCATCGGCCAGAAGGCGCTGGGAGACCCTCTCGCTCCCGATCCAGACGCCGTTCGCGCTCCCGCAGTCGACCAGCAGAGGCCCCTCGGCCGTTCGCCGGATCTCCGCGTGACGGCGCGAGACCGTCGGGGCCTTGACCACGACGTCGCACTCCTCGGTGCGGCCCAGGACGGTGACGTCGCCCTTCAGGCGCACCTCGACCACCGGGCCGTCACCGGCGCCGGTCGAGAGGATGGTGACCGTGAACTCCACCGCTTCGCTCGGGTTCGGGGCGTCGGGGTTCGGGGTCTCGCTCACGTGGTCTCGATCCCGCCTACTGCTTGATGAGCTCCCGGTACGGGCCGGGCTTGTCCTTCATCTCTTCGTGGGTCCCGCGCTGGACGATCTTCCCCCGGTCCATGACGATGATCTCGTCGGCATCGCGGATCGTCGACAGCCGGTGGGCGATGATGATGCAGGTGCACCCGCGCCGCCGGAGCGCGTCGTCCACCGCCAGCTCGGTGGGCGGGTCGAGCGCACTCGTCGCCTCGTCGAGGATCACGATCGTGGGGTTGCCGACCAGGGCGCGGGCGATCTCGAGCCGCTGGCGCTGGCCGCCGGAGAAGTTGCCGCCGTGCTCCTCCACCAGCGACTGGTACTTCCCGAGCCGGCCCTGGATGTCCGGGTCGATGCAGGCGTCGCGCGACGCGTTGGTCACCGCGAGCGCCGGGATCGTGTTGTCCCACATCGTGACGTTGTCGTGGACGCTGCCGCGGAAGAGGAAGATCTCCTGATCCACCATCGCGACCGAGTTCCGGATCAGGCTCGGCGGCAGCTCCTCGCGCGGCACGCCGTCGAACAGGACCTGCCCCGCCCACGGCTGGTACAGCCCCGAGAGGAGGCGCGAGACCGTCGACTTTCCGCTCCCGCTCCTCCCGACGAGCGCCACGCGCTGTCCCGGCGACACCTTCAGGTTGAACTTCTCGATCAGCGGCTTGTCGAGCGGGCTGTAGCCGAACGTCACGTCGCGGAGCTCGACGTACCCGAACAGCTTCACCTTCTCCGCCCCCGCCTTCGCCTTCGCCTGCTGCTCCTTCTCCTCCCGCGTGTACTGCGCGTCCACCTTGTACTGCAGCACGTCGTCGAGCCGGTTCATGTCGGCCTCGAGCTCCTGCAGCGCCGAGCCGAAGCTCACGAAGGTGTTGAGCGGCCGGGTGAAGCTTGCCATCAGGCTCTGGTACGCGACGAGCATGCCGACCGTGAACGCGCCGTTCATCACCTTGAGGCTGCCGAGCAGCAGGATCACCGCGGTGGTGAGGCTCGAGACGAGAGGCGGCACCGCGGAGGTGAGCTCGCCGAGGAGGCCGAGCTCCTGCTCCGACCGGAGCGACTTCGCCTGGTACCCGGCCCAGCGCGCGAAGAACTCCGGCTCGGAGCCCGAGGACTTCAGCGTCTCGATCATACGCAGGCCGTACGTCGCGGTGCCGGTGAGCTTGCCCTGATCCTGGAGGAGGCGGCGGCTCGCGTCGATCCGCTTGCGGGCCACGAACTTGACCGCCCCGACGTTGGCGGCGGCGATGACGATGCAGACGAGCGTGAGCGAGACGTCGTAGAAGAACATCAGGATCGCGTAGAACACCAGCAGGACGCAGTCGATGACGGTCGTCGCGAGCCGTCCGGAGATGATCTCCGCGACCTTGTCGTTGATCTGGACGCGCGAGCCGATCTCGCCCGCCGCGCGCTGGGCGAAGTACGACACCGGCAACCGGAGGATGTGGTTGAAGAAGCTGCTCGAGTGGACGAGGGCGAGCTTGCTCTCCATGCGCAGGAGGTAGTGCTGCTGGAGGAACGTGAGCGCCATCCGCAGGATCGCGGTCAGCGCCATCCCCATGAGCAGCGGCTGGACGAGGCTGACCCTCCCCGCGACGAGGTACTCGTCGATGAACATCCGCGAGAACGTGGGCACGACGAGCCCCGGCACGACCAGGAAGAGCCCGCACACCACCACGAACATGAGCGGCTTCTCCGAGCCTTCGAGCCGGCGCTGGAGGGCGGCTCGCATGCTGCGCTTCTGGCCGCCCGGCTTGAACGTCGCGGAAGGCTCGAACGTGAGCACGACGCCGGAGAACGAGGCATCGAGCTCCTCCATCGTGACGACGCGCGGCCCGGAAGCCGGGTCGGAGAGGTACGCCTTGCCTCCCTTGAACCCCTCGAGGACCAGGAAGTGGTTGAAGTTCCAGAAGAGGATGACCGGAAACCTCAGGTCGTACAGCTTCTCGAGGTTGTCGTACTTGACGCCCTTGGCCTCGAGCCCGTACTTGCGGGCCGCCTTGACGACGTTGTTCGCCTTGCTCCCGTCGCGCGACACGCCGCACTCGAGCCGCAGCTCCTCCAGAGGCACGAGACGGTCGTAGTACCCGAGCACGATCGAGAGCGCGGCCGCTCCGCACTCCACGGCCTCCATCTGGAGCACGGTCGGCGTCTTCACCCGCCGGTTCGGCGGCGGCTTGAGCGGTGGAGTGGGCTTGGCTTCCTGCGGTTGCGCTGCCATCGCTCGGCCCTCAGGTGATCCCGACCGTCTTCCGCAGGATCGGAAGTACGTACGAGATCGGGCGCTTGGTCTCGACGGTGATCGTGGCGGAGCAGATCGTGCCGCTGAAGATCTTCACCGGCGGTCCCTTCGACGACGACCACCTGAACCCGCTCGGCGTCGTGGGGTCGGGAGTGAGCGACGCGTTCACCTCGATGGGGGCGGTGCCGCCGGTGAGCTCCGAGACGAGCGCCGGGTTCCGCAGTACGTGCTCGAGACCCTCGGGTGTCATCGGGTAGTCGGAGACCGCCTTGACCTCCCCGATCATGAACCCGTACTCCTCCGCCTTCACCGTGGAGGGCGAGATGTACGCCGGCATGTCGGGCCTGACCTTCTTCCCCTCCCCGGCCGGAATGTAGATCACCGCCTTGATCGGCTCGTTCGTCGCCTCGAGCGTGACGAGCCTCTGGCCGGCGGAAACCAGGTCGCCGGGGGCCGCGACCACCTCGAGGACGCGCCCCGTGTACGGGCTGCGCACCTCGGAGGCCGACGTGAGCTGGTTGTCCAACTCGCGCAGCTGGCGGCGGAGGTCGTCGACCCGGTTCATGCGGCCCGACGACGACATCTCGCCCTGGGCGATGGACTGTTCGGTGGCCGTGAGTTGCTGCTGCGTGGCCATCAGGGCGCTCTTCGTGAGCAGGCCCTTGGCGACCATCTCCTGCTGCACCGCGATCTTCTGTTTGAGCTCCTCGGCCTGCTGTTGGTAGCGCGCGTTGATCCGCGACTGGGCGGCCTGCTGCTCCGCCCCCTGCCCGGAGAGTGCCGAGATCTCCTCCTTGACGTTCTGGATCCGCAGCAGAAGATCGGACTGGTTCACGCGCGCGACGAGCTGCCCGTCCTTGACGTCGTCACCGGGTTTGACCTCGATCTCGGTGATCCGGCCGGTCCCGGTCGTCGCGATGTCGAGTACGGAGCCGCCTCGGATCAGGATCCCCTTCCCCGCCACCTTGATCGAGATGCTGCCCACCACGCTCCAGATGATGATCGCCGCGAGAAGGGCGCCGATCGTCCAGAGCGCGAGCCACCCCATCGGCGAGGTCACCTGCATCATGACGTCGAGCCGCTCCGGAGACGAGAGCTTCTCGAGTGCCGCCTTTCGGAACATGTGTTGAGGGTCCACTTGACGACACCTCCCCTCGGGGGTTCACCAACGAGAACGCGGACGCGCCGGCGTGATTTCCGACCACCCTCTACCTCGCGGACCGTCGGGGGAAGTCCAGGCCGACGGGCGTGAGGTCCTCGAGCCGAACGGCGTCGTTCTCGATCTTGTAGCTCACGAGGGATCCCGTGGCGAACCGCAGCTGCGTCATCAGCCCCGCGAACGTCTGCCTGGCCGAGACCAGGGTCAGCAGCTGCGAGAGCTGGTTGTCCTCCGTGAGCAGGATGTCGACGGCGGTGGACTCGCCCAGCTTGAACTTCTCCGTCTCCGCGTCCAACGACTGCTGGTAGAGATCCGCCGCCGCCTGGGACTGCTCGATGACGCGGGCCGCTCTGAACAGCGACCCGACCAGACGCGTCGTGTCCGAGCCGATCACGCGCTTGAGGTCGTTGGCCTGGACCTCGGTGCTGAGGGCCAGAGACCTCGCCTGGGCGTAGCGCCCGAGGGCGACGTTGTTCTTGAACGGCCAGCTGAAGTTGATCATGATCGCCGCGCTCGGACCGGCGCGGAAGTCGGAGAGTGCGTTCCAGTCCGAGGACCAGTAGTCTCCCCAGTGCGTGACGATCCCCCCCTCGTGGAGACCCTGGTAGCCGGCCCCGAACGTCAGATCGATCTGCCGCCTCAGGTCTGCGCGCGCCGCAGCGGCGAGGATGTTCGCCGAATCGAGAAGTTTCCGGGTCGACGCCAGGTCGCTGCGGTTCGCCAGCGCCGTGTCGGCGAGCTCGCTGAGCTTGATCGCCTCGAGCGTCTCTCGCTGCGGGAGCGGCGGGAACGAGTCGCTCGCCTGCGGCGCGTCGTCCACCCTCTGGACCGCCAGCCCCATCGCGCCCGCGAGGTTGATGCGCGCCTGCAGCGCAGCCTGGCGGGCCTGGGCCACCGACCCCTGCGTGCTCGCGATCCGCGCCTTCAGGTACGCGAGGTCGGCCGGTGCGATCTGGTCCCCCTTGACCAGGGCGTCGCCCAGCTCGAGGAGCTTCTGCTCGGTGTCGAGCGAGCGCTGCAGCAGAGCCAGCGTTTCCTGCGCACCCACCAGCTGCCAGTAGGCCAGCTCCGTGTTCTGCACGCTCGACGACACCGCGAAGGCCTCCCCCTCCAGGCTCGCCTGCAGTTGCATCCGGGCCGACCGCTCGGGAGCGTCCACGGAGATCTTCCCGCTCCCCTGTCCGAGCGGGACGTCGAGCTCGAACCCAATCGTGGACGTGACCTTGTCCGGGAGACCCTTTCCCCCGTAGTTCTGGCTCTCGGGCTTGTCGTCGAAGTTGTCGTTGACGGCCGTCAACAGGATCGCCGGGGAGAACACGATCCCGTTCCGGAACGGCTTGCTCAACCCGAGGTCCAGCGAGAACGTCGTCACGGTGTCGCTCCTCGGCACCGTGCCCATGTGGCGCAGCTGCTCGCGCATCGCGAACGCCAGGCCATGGAGGAGGTCCATGATGAACTCGGTCCGGGCCCGCATCGCGTCGTCGAGCGCCTGCCCCAACGTCGTCAGGCCGAAGTTCTTGGCGAGGTTCTGCCACACCTGCAGCTCGAGCCGCTGCCGGGCCTCGATGCAGATGCTCTGCTGGCCGATCTGTGTCGTCACGACGACGTCGTTGAGCACCGACGACATCGACGAACAGTCAGGCGGGAGGTTGTTGCCCTGGCTGAGCTGCTGCTGCAGCCCGTCGGCGACCCGATCCGACTCATTGGCGATCTGGCGCCGCAGATCACGGAGCTGCTCCTGGCCCTTCCTCTGACCCGAGTAGAGGTACGTGGTGGACCGGTTGACGGAGGGTTGCGCGACGCCGGAGAGGTCGAACACCCCCTGGCTCTGCCGCAGGCTGCCCTTCTGCTGGAACGTGACCTGCTGGGCCCTGCGAATGGTCGGATCGTGCTGGAGCGCGATCCCGATGGCGTCGAGGAGAGTGATCGCCGCTCCCGGGCTGACGCCGGGCGAGTATTCGGTCGTGGGCTGAGGCGGTGCAGCGCACGCGGCGACCTTCGCCTGGAGCGGCTGCAACGCCAGCGCGATGAGGAGCGCACCGAGTACCCAGCGACGCGAGTGTGGAGTGCGTGTTCTCATGTTCGCCCTCGGCTTTCCGCAGGCACGCGTCATGTGCCGCATCGCCGTTCAGTGCGCCGCCGGCCTGGAAGGCGCGGGCAGGCTGACGAGATCCGGCTCGCTGATGAACTTCCCGGCCTGTTGCTCTTTGATCAGGCTGCCCGTCTCGAAGCGGAGCTGGGCGAGGAACTGCGAGTACAGCTGCCTGGCGCTCACGAGCGCCAGGTTCGCGCTCGTGAGCTGCTGCTGCGTCAGGAGGGTGTCGATGAGCGTTGCGTTGCCGAGCCTCAGCTTCTCCATCTCCGCGTCCACGGTCTGGCGGTAGAAGCCGACGGAGTCGCTGTACCGGCGGAACTGCTCCACCGCCTCCTTGAGCGAGCCGGCGACCAGCACGACGTTCGCGCGGACGAGACGCTCGAGATCACGCGCGCTGATCTGGCTCTGCGCGTATAGCGCCGACTCCTGCTCCAGCAACCCCTTCTGGACGTTGTTGGCGAACGGCCACGTCACGTTGAGTCCGATCTGGCCGCTCGGTCCGGCCCACGATCCGAGGGAGTCGCGCAGCCCGTCGACGATGCCGTTGGACTCGCCGAGGCCCTGGTAGGAGAACTGCATCTGCAGGTCGATCTGCCGGCGCAGGTTGAGCACCGCGGCGCGCCAGAGGACGCGTCCGGACGACTGCGACTGCATCGCCGCCTTGAGGTCGTAGCGATGCTCGAGCGCGAGCTGCTCGAGGGCGTCGAGCTGGAGACCCTGGAGCGCGGCATCCGCCGGGGGTTCCGGGAACGTGCCGTCCGCGAGTGGAGCGTTCGTGTCGTCGTTGATCTGGAGGCCGATCGTCCGCGCCAGCGTGACCCGCGCCTCGTGGACCGAGCGCTTGGCGTCCTCAACCTGCGCGCGTGCGTTCGCCTCGGACGCCTGCGAGCGGGCGAGCTCGGCGCGAGCCAGTTCGTCGGCCTGGATCAGCGCCTGCGTCGTCTCGAGGAGCTTGCCCTGGAGGGTGAGGTTCTCCTCCAGCACCTTGAGACGCTCCTGCGCGGCGACGAGGTTCCAGTACGCCACGATCGTGTTGAACACGCTATTCGAAGCCGCGTGCGTGAGTGCCGACACGCTTGCCTCGTAGTCGATCTGCGCCGCTCGCTCGGATGCCCCGGTGGCCTCGGTGCCGGCGTTGCGCCCCAGGGGTATCGTCACCGAGAACCCGAGTTGCGACGTGTAGCTGTCGGTGATTCCCTTGCCGCCGAAGTCCGAGCTGTTGGGCTTCCCCCTGTACCCCGTGCCGGTACCGGCCAGGTCCAGGAACGGCGCCAGCGTGATGCCGTTGCGGTACTGCTTCGAGAGCTGCAGGTTCAGCGAGCCGTTGTAGTCCTGGTTCACCTTGGGCATCGCGCCGAGGTCGGCCAGCTGTCCGAGCAGGTCCTGCTGCTGGCTCAGGTCCTGCGCCTTGGTGGACTGGGCAGCCTGCTTGTTGGCCTCCAGCCACTGGACGATCGACTGTCCGAGTCCCTGTTGGACGGCGGGTGCGGCGGTGCTGTACATCTTGTAGAGGAGGTTGAAGTACGCCTGTGTGAACGGGTCGTCGAAGTGGACGCTGTTCGGGTCGCCCCCGCCCCCGAACACGGTCTCGGCCTGTGTGATCTGGCCGATGACCTGGTCCTGGAGGGCGGCATCGCTGCCCGCGGCGTTGGCACGGGTCTGCAGGTCCGTGCGGGTCTTCTGCTCGGAGTTCTTCTGCTGCGAGGTCAGCTCGGTCTGCGAGAGGCTCAGGCTGAACTGCCCCGTCAGGGCGGTGTCGAACTGACCCGTCGCCTGCTGAGCCACGCCGGCCTGGAGTTGCGTGGCGGCCTGCTGCAGCTTGATGTTCGGGTCGTGCTCGAGGGTGAGCCGCACCGCATCCATCAGCGAGATCTCTCCCTTCGCGTAGACCGGCGGCTGCGGTGCCGCCTCGGGAGCGGCCTTGGACGGAGCGACTGCGCCCCGCGTCACGGCTCCCCCCGCTGCGACGACCAGGGCGATCAGACACGTCAGACGGTTGGCACGCTGGTTCATAGAGTCACCTCTGTGGGTCGAATGCTGCCGGTTGACTGCTTCCCCTCTCCGCAACGGTGTCGGCGGTCGCGCCTGCGGGTTCGGCTCCGCCCCCCGAGGTGCCGGGGCGCGGCGCGGCCGAGGCCGCGTCGGAGGTCCTCTCCGGCACCGCGAGCCTCTTCTCCGACCCGCGCGTTTCGCCGACGAAACTCACCCACGGCTCCATCCATTTGCGCACGAAGTGGACCATCGTCGGGTGCTGGACGGGAGCCACGAACGTGCAGTCCTTGAACCGAGTTCCCTTCGCCCGGAGCAGCGACGCCGAGTAGACGGGCACGATGCGCCCGCGCCGCCCGAGGTCCTTCCGGATGTAGCTGCAGGTGAACCTCAGCGTCGTCTCCGAGATCGCGTGGTTGATCACCCACCCCACGACGCCGGCGGGGCCTCGCAGTCCGAGGCTCGTGATCGGCTCGAACCCGTACGAGTCGTGGTCCCACGGCTGCAGGTCGCTCGCGATCCAGCGGCGGCCCTCCTGCGAGGCGCGCAGCTCCCGGCGATCGTCCTCCGTCAGCTCCGCCCACGGGAAGATCGTGAACCCCGCGGGAAGCCGGTATCGGTTGATCCAGGGGAAGGTGTCGATCTGCTCGACGGTGAAGCGCACCGAGATAGTGCGGACGGCGGGCGCGTCCCATCCCCGCTTGGCCAGCACGCGCTCGAACGCCGGGATCGCAGGCTTGCCGGTCATGTAGACGGTTTGGAGGCGCACGAACCCGCGGCCCGCGACCTCCTGCTCCAGCGCTCCCAGAAGCGCACTACCGACGCCCACGTTCCTGAGGTGTGGAGCGACGTAGAGCGAGAGCAGCTCCGGCGATCCGCCCACCACGAGCGGCAGCTCGGCGAGGGCGAGGCCCACCGCCTGCCCTCGCACCGAAGCCGCAACGGCCAGCGGCTGGATCGGCGGGCGGTTCGCCTCCTCTTCGTGACGCCTCGCCACCTGCAGCGATAGCAGGTGCCGGTACGCCGGGAACGTCATCGCGGAGAACTCCCGCGGCACAGGGGCGCCCAGCAGCTCGAAGTCGACCATCAGAGCGTTCCGCCCGCAGGGACGTGGAACGAGAGCACCGGCGGGAGCTCCTGCGGGCGGGCGAGGCGCAACAGCCCGTACCCGACCCCCGCCGTGCCCCGGAAGAACCCCGGCTGGGCGTGTCGGCCGGGCGCGGACGGCTGCAGGCGGAAACCGCCGCTCTCCCGGGCGCGCGCAACCACCGCTCGCGCCCGGAGGCCCGCTGCACGGATCAACTCCGCACGGCCCAAGTCGTGCCCCACGCTCGACATGATTTCAGTTACACCGATGTTACCACAGCACATGTGATCCGACCCGAGGAGGCCGACCGCGGCCGTTGCCGCCAGCGCCGTCTCGAGATCGGGGCAGACCTCGCCGTCGCCTGCCGCCGCCCGCTCGGCCGACACCGCGAGAGCGATCCCCGGCGCACCGTGGCACCACGCGTTCATCACGACCCGCGCGACGCTGCCGTCCGGTTGCCTCACCAGCGCCGGCCAGTTGGCGTCGCCGGGCGCGTAGGCGGTGCGCAGGAACGCGCGCGCCCGGCGTACCGGCTCGAGGAACCGCCGATCGCCCGCCACCCGCTGGACACGGGTCAACGCGTAGGCGACCCCCGCCGCCCCGTGCGCGAACCCCGCCTGCATCAGGCCGTCGCGATCCGCCCACGCCGCACCTCCCGCGGGCGCGGCCGCCTGGGTCGCGGCGAGGTGCTCCGCGCATGCGACGGCTCGCTCGAGTGCAGACGGGTCGCCCGTCACGTCGTAGAGAGCGAGGAGGCCCAGCGCCGCTCCCGCAGCGCCCCCCTCGACGTCGATGCGGCTGTCGTTGCGAATCCTGTCGACGGTGATCGCGGCCCCGACCCGCGAGGCGAGCCCGGCGAACGAGGGGTCGTCGAGGAGGCGCGCGGCGCACGCCAGGGAGTACGCAACCCCCCCGAGACCGCTGCACGCGCCGATCCGCTCGTGCACGAGCCGGTTTCCCCCGCCGCTCCGCTCCATCGCCGCGGCGATCGTCCGCGCGCCCGCTCGCGCCAGATCGCCCCACGTCCGCTCACCGGTCACCCGCCCGAACGCCGCAAGAAACAGGATCACCCCGGCCGCGCCGTGGTAGAGGTCGTACGCGAGACCGCGGTCCTCGCGCCCATCAAGGCGGAGATGAGCCGGCATCACCCACATCGCGCTCCCGTCGTCCCCGGTCACGGCGCGTCCGCGGATCTCCTCGGCCAGGGTTCGCGCGGCGGCGACGAGCTCCTCCGGCGGCAACGGCTCGACCCGGGACGGCGAGAAGCCCGAGACGGGCGCGCCGGGTGCGGCGACGCGGTCGTGCCCCTCGAGCGCCGCCGGCGTCCCGACCAGGGTGGCCGCCATGACGTCGAGCTGCCACGTGAGGTCATCGGTGTCCAGGCGCCGTAGCCGCTCCCGAACGGTCTCGGCCCCGGACGCCGCCAGGAAGCCGCGGATCACCTCGCCGCTCACGGCGGCGATCTCGGTCCCGTCCACCGGGACGGAGAAGAGCGGAACGTCGAGCCCCTCGAGGGCCCCCCGCTCGTCCGCCGTCAGCGGCCACAGGAGCGGCCGCTCCGCCTCGAAGCGAAACACCCGGTTGAGCGAGTCGATGAGGAAGCTGCGGGTCAGGCCCTCACGCTGGTAGCGCGCCGTGGCCAACCGCACCTGAACCGTTGCGTACAGGTTGGTCGGGCGCAGCACCAAGCGCGTCGGATGGGCACGGAACGGGCGCAGCGGACCGTCCGGATCGAGCAGGACGTCGCGGTGCTCGAGCGCGAAGCGGTACGCCGCGGCGAACCCCGCCGCGAGCTCGGCGCCGAACCGCTCGGGCGGCTGGACCTCGCCGCCGAGACGGAGTGCGTTCCTGCCGTCCGGAGCGGAGGCGGTTTCGATCCCGCGGCGCATCGCGTCGGTGTTGGGAGCGAGCCAGCACGAGCGGTCGCCCAGGCTCCACCCCCCGCGGCCGCACAACCCGCCGATCTCCCGGACCACGCCGGCACGATCGCTCTCGCCGCGGGAGAGCAGGCCGGTCCCCACGAACGAGTCGCCGAGGGTCTCCTGCACGCGCTCGTCCGCCCCCCTGGCCGGCCCGCGGGCACCGGTCGCCACCAACCGGGGCTGGAGCAGCGTCTCGGCGTCGACGAGGTACGGCCCGCCCCTGCCCGCGACGACGTTCTCCATGTGGAGGTCGCGACCTCCCAGGAGGTGCGCCAGAAACAGCAGGCACCCGGCGCGCCGGTAGTACTCCCGGACCTCCGAGCCGTAGTCACTTCGGGCGAGTACGCGGACCGCCCCCGGGACCGACTCCAGTCCCGCGGCGCCGGCCCACTCGAGGAAGGAGCCGAACGCCGACTCGAGGCCGACGTCCCGAGGCTTGTAGATCAGACGCAGGCCGTCCCGGTAGGTCAACGCGAGGACGCGGCGCCCCCCGCGGTGCCGGTCCGAGAGGCCCGCCTCGACCCGAACCACCTCGCCCAGCGTGCCGCCGGGGTGGAACGTGCGGCGGACGTCGTCGGCGTCGCGGTCGAGCCGGTCGAGAAACTCGGTGGTGCCGGCGATCCAAGTGTCGATGAGCCGGACGATCTGGCGGGCGAGCACGCCGTACTCCTTGAAGAACCCGACGATCCCTCCGCTCAGCAGCGCGTCGACGAACGACGCGTAGATCGCGCGGCCGTTACCGCTCTCGCCGCGGTCGGACCCTGCGCCGCGGCTCGCGAGTCCGCCGCGGTACTCATCGAACCGGGCGTACGCCGCGTCCGCGGCCACCTCCGAGACCTGCCTTAGGAGGTGCCGTTCGAGAGGCTCGAGCGCTCCGTCCGCGAGCCGGCGGGTGGCGTCCCCTGCGCGCTCGACGACGCCGCTCCGGGCGAAGCGCACGAACGGGATCCACACCTCGGCGAACGCGGGCGGCGAGCCGCGCTGGAACCCCTCGACCTCCGGCGGCCGCCCGCCGCGTGTGAGCCCGCCGGCCAACGACGGCAGCCGATCGAGGATTCTGCGCAGCTGTTCGGCCCACGGAGCGCCGTACCGTGAGGCGGCGGGAGCCTCGGCATGGCCCGCCGCCGCGAGCGCAGTGCGGACGCCCGCCTCGCTCAGCCCGTCCCAGCTCAGCCGGCGCCGGAACGACTCGTGGTCCCCGTCCGAGAACGCCTTGCACCAGCGCTCGTACGCCGCCGCGCCCGACGGGTCGTCGCCCGTGACCGGCGGACGGAGCCGGTCCAGCACGGCCGCGGCGGCGAGCACCTCGTCGAGCGTTGCGGCCCGGCGGGCGATCACCCCCAACTCATCCGGTGATACGTGCCAACCCGTGCTCGTCCTCATCGGGCATCCCCGAGGGTACCGTCACGACGCCTCGCGCCGGGAAGCTCCAGCCGGTCCGACTCACGCCGGCCCGGCGCCGCCTCACCACCGGCACGTCGCGGCAGGAACAGAAGCGGTCGCCCCCGCACCTCCGCGGAGGCGACCGCTGCGTGCGTTTGAGCTGACGGTCGCTCCAGATCCCGGCTCAGCCGACGAGGCTGGCCTCGATCTGGATGTAGGTCATGAAACCGCCCTTGGCATCGTTGCAGGTCACAGTCGAGGGACCGCCTCCACCCTTGCCCTTGCCGCCCGCCACCGTCTCCAGGTCGGCGTCCGACAGCTCCTCGCCCTCCTTCGGCACGTACGGCATCACCAGGTGCAAGGTGTCCGCCTTGTCCTGGATCAGCACCACCTTCAGGGCGTCAGGGAGCTCCTGGTTGAGCTGCAGCGCCAGGACCTTCTTGGGGTTCCGCATCAGCGCGGCACGGTACTCCGCGTCCTTCACGGCGAACCCCGCGATGAGATCGTTCATCTGTCCACGGGTCATCTCAGCCACTTCTATCCTCCTCTCTCGCGCGCCCTCCGGCGCGCTCCGGTCCCCGGGAGTGACCCCGTCGCACGTCCCGGCTCAGCCGACCAGGCTCGCCTGGATCTGGATGTACGTCATGAAGCCGCCGGCGGCGTCGTTGCAGGTCACGTTCGAAGGACCGCCTCCGCCCTTGCCCTTGCCGCCCGCCACCGTCTCCAGGTCGGCGTCCGACAGCTCCTCGCCCTCCTTCGCTACGTATGGCATCACCAGGTGCAAGGTGTCCGCCTTGTCCTGGATCACCACCACCTTCAGGGCGTCAGGGAGCTCCTGGTTGAGCTGCAGCGCCAAGACCTTCTTGGGGTTCCGCATGAGCGCGGCACGGTACTCCGCGTCCTTCACGGCGAACCCCGCGATGAGATCGTTCATCTGCCCCCGGGTCAACTCCGCCACTTCGTCCTCCTTTCCAGACTCCTCGGGCTCACGTCTCCGCTACTGCGAAATTGTCTTCGCACGCACCCACCGCAGAGAGCAAGGCCCGTGCCAGCGAACTGAGTCGCGAGAACCACGTTCCCGCAACGCTCGCTCTTTTCGGCGGGCGTGTTGACATGGAGCTGGAACTCCACACCTGGAGGTGGGGCTCCATTCAGCTGCGGTGAGCGAGGAGCTGATCCAGGATCGGTCGGGGATCAGCGCTCAGGCGCCCCGCGATGTCGGCGACGTCGAACTCCGCCATTACCCTCCGGTAACCCCGTGTGCCGATGACGAGATAGGGGCGCTGTGCGAGGCGGCCCCTGATCGCGGCGCAGATCGCCTCGGCCCTGCGACCGAGCTCACCGTACGCGGCCAGGAACCCTTCACCGTACGCCCGGATCGCCTCGGATGCCGCGGTCCGCACGTCGAAGAACTCGCCGCGCGCACGCGGGAGAGTCTTCTCGGTCAACACTCGCTTCTTGGTGAGCCGGCGGAGCGTCTCCGCCCCGAGGCCGTCGATCGCCTCCGGCGTCGTGGGGTCCGGGAGGCTCGCGACGTCGATTGCGAGGTTGAAGAAGCAGTGCTCGAGATCGACCATCGTGATCGCGGCGCCCCCGTCGGAGCCCCGGGAGACGAAGGCGTTGCGGGGCCGGAGGTCTGCGTTCGAGAAGATGTAGCCGAACGCGAACTGGCGCCCGAGTTCGTACGCGACGGCGGGGTCGAGCTCTCCCGCGTATTTGGTGCCGGGCGCCCGTGACACGAGGAGGAACGGCTCGTCCTCTCCCACGACGTGCGTCTCGCACGTCGGCAGTCCGGCGAGGCCCTGCACGCGGTACGCCAGATCCTCGACGTACGCGGACTCGGGCGCCAGGTACCGCTTGGCATACACCACCCTGGTTTGGGCCGCGCCCGAGCCCCGCGCCGCGGCTTCGCACTCGACCTCGTAGACGAGGTTGTAGCGGCCCTGCGCTCCCTCGGACACCGGCCGGAGCGCGGTCACGGTCCAGGCGCCGCCCTCCAGGGGCAACGCCTGACCGCGGCGGAGCATGGAGCGCTGCGGCTCCGCCCCGGCCAGCGTGAACCAGGCGACATCCGCGATCATCTCGGCAGCTCCTCCACGACCGGCGGGCGCGACCCACGCCGTCTTCATGCCGAGAGCGGCCGGCGCAGCGACGTCGTTGGGGAGGGAATCGCCCACAACGAGCACGGAACCGGTGTCGGCTCCCAGCCGGCGGCACAGCTCGCGGTAGAGCTCGGGGTCCGGTTTCATTCGCCCCTCGTCGCACGAGAACACCGCGGCGTCGAAGAGGGCGTCGAGGCCCAGCGCGCCGACGGGGGTCTTGTGCGCGCTCGAGACGTTGGAGATCAGCCCGAGCTTGAGGCCGCGCCGCTTCAGGAAGTGCAGCAGCGGCACCACGCCGTCGAGGAGGCGGACCGAGGCCAACTCGTCCTTGACCGCCCTCGCGCAGGGATCCACGAGCGCCTCCCAGCGGTCGCCGCCCAGCGCCCGGCACACGAACTCGGCGAGGCGCCTCGTGTCCGGGAACGCGGTGGTCAGGAGATGGCTGCGGACCAGCTCCACCCAGCGCCTGCCGGAGATGCCCAGGAGGCGAGGGACCTGGCGGTGCAGGAGGGGATCATCGAGCGCCAGGAGCGTGCCGTACAGGTCGAACGCGACGGCCTCGAGAGCTCGCTGCGGACGGGGCTCCGAGACCCCGGATCGTGTCATGGCTTCAGGCGCTGGTGGCGCAGGAAGTCCATGAACCTCTGGTAGTCGGACGGCGGGATTCCGAAATCGTCGAGGAGCTTGCGGTACGAGCCGTCGGTCCTCGCGAGGCCGAGACGGATCAGGGCCTTGACCTGGGAGCGGTTGAGCTCGCGCTCCATGAACGGCGTGTAGACGGACGTCCAGAAGTCCTCGCCGTTCGAGACCAGCCGGCGGTACAGGTCGACCTCGTTGCCGTCCCGCCGTTCGCTGCTCGTCTCCAGCTGCGAGACGAAGTCGCCCGGTTCGATGAGCTGGCCGTCGCACAGCGCGTACCCCATCGTGACGATGCTCGAGAGCTCCCGAACGTTCCCCGGCCAGTTGTAGTCGCGGAGGATCTTGAGGGACTCGGGCGAGAAGCGCTTGTCGACCCCGTACTGGGCCCGCAGCCGGGCGAGGAAGTAGTCCATCAGCAGGCGCCAGTCGTCGCCGCGCTCGCGCAACGCCGGGACCTTGATGTGGAAGTACCGCAGGCGGAAGAAGAGGTCGTTGCGGAAGTGCTCCGCCACGACCAACTTGTCGATCGCCCTGTTGGTCGCCGCCACGACCCGGACGTTGACGGTCCGGGTCTCTGCGGCGCCGAGCGGCTGGAACTCCCCGAACGCCAGCGCCCGCAGGAGCATCACCTGCGCGCTGATGTGCAGGTCGGCGATCTCGTCAAGGAAGATGACCCCGCCGTTCGCGACCTCGAAGCAACCCTTGCGGTCCGCGATCGCTCCCGTGAAGCTCCCCTTCTTGTGGCCGAACAGCTCGCTCACCGTGAGGTTGCCCTCCTGGTACTGCGGGCAGTTCACGGCGACGAACGGGCGACCCCGCCTGCCGCCGAGCAGGTACAGCGCCTGCGCGAGCGACTCCTTCCCGACGCCGCTCTCGCCCACGATCAGGACGGGCTCGTCGAATGCGGCGATCTTGACCACCTTCTCCTGTACGGCGAGGAACTCGGGGGCAAGGCCGACCATCGAGACCGCCCTCCGCTCGCCCCACTCCCCGATCGAGATCCCCTCCACCCGGCGGGCGATCTCCGTCATACGGCTGAGCCGCATCTCGGGGAGCAGCGCGCTCCCGCCGTCCCCGCAGCCGCTCCGCTGCTGGCCGTCGGGGCTCCGCCGCCTCACCCGGCGGCTCTGGCTCCACCCCGACGGCAACCTCGACGCCCGTGTAGGCGACCCGTGCTCTCGACGCAAAATGATGCCTCCACCCGTTCCGCGCATCCTCGTCTCGTCAACCGCCTGCGTGACGCTATGGTACCTCGCCCCGCTGATTTCCCACACTCCCGGTAGGGGGTCCTCGGTCGCTCGCGCACGTTCGCGCGGCAAGTTGACCCCGCCCGCGCTCTCCGCTAGCCTGACCCCACAGAGACAGCCCGCAGGGGGTGTTCCCCAGCGGTGGTCCACGGGAGGAAACGTGCCTCCGACAGCCGCCAACGGGAATGAGCCGATCGATTCCCCGCAGCACCTGGCCCGGTTCAAGGCGGGGGAGTACATCTTCCGCGAGACCGAGCCCGGGACCGAGATGTTCATCATCCAGGAGGGCAAGGTCGAGATCCTCAGGAAGACGCGCGGGAAGGAGCGCAGGGTGGCTCTCCTCGAGGAAGGCGATTTCTTCGGCGAGATGGCGATCCTCGAGGACCTTCCCCGCTCGGCGTCGGCCCGGGCGGTCGATGCGTGCGCCCTGCTCCGCATCGACAGCACGACATTCGATCAGATGGTCCGCCACCACCCGGAGATCCCCGTCCGGATGCTCCGCAAGCTCTCCAGCCGGCTGCGCGAGGCCGACCTCCACTTGGAGGCGGACGTGACACCGGGGAGCGGCGAGCGCTCCGGGATCTGGCAGGGCAAACCGGCGGCGGAGAAGCAGCCCCCTGCGCCCGCCAAGCCGCCGGCCAAGCCCGTTGCGGCAGCGAAGGCCAAGGCACCGGCGCGGGTCACGCCCCAGAACCCCCGCTTCGTCCACAAGGGGTCGGGGACCGAGTTCCCGCTCGCGCCCGGCGACAAGACCTACGTGGGACGGTTCGACGCCACGACGGGGTTCCAGCCGGAGATCGACCTGCGCGAGGTGGACACCGACCGGTCCACCAGCCGCCGTCACGCCCGCATCGAGCGGCGGGAGGACCTCTTCTTTCTGCGCGAGGAGATCGGGACGGCCAACGGCACGTACGTAGGAGGGCAGCGGGTCGCGACCGGTGTCGACGTGGAGCTGAACGACGGGGACGAGGTCAAGTTCGGCCGCGTGAGGATGGTGTTCCACACGAGCTGAGTCGGTGGGCACACCCCCGGGGACGCGACGCAGCCCAAGGTGACCCCGAGTCGCGCAGATCCCCCTCCCTCGTCAGCCTCTGAACGGTTCCGGGGCCGACTCAGTGCCCGTCGGGCGGGCCGTCCTTCTTCGCCAGCAGCTTGGCGGCTAGGTCCGCGACCTTGGCCACGGCCTCGTCGGCGGAGAGCCGCTTGACCGCGTCACCGCGGGTGGGCTCGACCGCGATCGACACCATCTGAATCACGCCCGCCACGTCGAACGCCTTTCGCACCTGCTCACTCATCGAGCACAGGATCAGCCCTCCCCCCATGCTCTCGAGTTTCTTGCTCAGCATGAAGAGGGCGCGGAGCCCCGCGGCGCTCATCTCGACCGTCTTTTTCAGGTCTATGACCACGCGCCGTTCCCCGGCGTCGACCAGCTTCACCACCTGCTGCTGGAACTCCTGGGACGACCCGGTGTCGAGCCTCCCGACCGGCTCGAGGATCAGTACCCCGCCCTGCTTCTCCTGACCGATCTCCATCGTGGTGCTCCCGACCCGGCGGCCCACGGCGAAACCGCCGCGGCACGCCGACCGCAATGTCGTGCCGAAGCTGCGCTCACACGCCGCGTCGTGCGAGCCGGACCTCTTCTGTCAGAACCGTATGGCGTAGCCTACCGAGAGCTGGGTCTGCTGCAGCGTGTCGCGGTAGCGGTAGGTGTACGTGCACGGCCCCCCCTGGTAACAGTCCTTGTGGTCGAACTGTTGCACGGCGGGCGGCACGTTGCCCGTGTCGGTCCGGAAGAACCGTCCCTCGAACCGCAGGCTGGTGCTCTCGTTGAGCTCGACCTTCACGCCGGCCCCGAGGGCCATCGAGAACCGGTCCACGGACTGAAGCGGGCTCCGGGGATCGAGCCGCGCGTCGCCCGCCGAGACCACTGCGTACCACCCGTTGGGCGCGGGGCTGAAATGCCACAGCAGCCCGAGGTGGTAGTACGTGACGCTGAAGTCGAGGATCGAGGTCGAGAGGATCGGGACGAACCCTCCCGGCTGCTCTCCGAAGAGGCCCTTGTTGTCCTTCATCTGCCCGTTCTGGCGGTCCGCCAAGAACTCGAGCTGGAGACGTCTCGAGAGGCCGATGCCGAATCGCACGCCGTACGAGCCATGGGTGCCCAGGTCGACGTTGACGTCGCGGTTCTGGAACGCACGGTCGTTGACGGTGATCCCGCCGCCCTGCCGCAGCCCGATCGTCGGCGTGAGCTCGAGGACACCCGTCTGGGCCATGACCAACGAGGGCAGGAGCAACGTCACCGCGATGAGGATCCGACGCATGAGTCCCTTCCCCCCTTTCCTTGGAACGATCTCGGCGGGGCAGCCGGTGGAGAAGAACGCGGGAACCTGCCCGTCCGTGAGACGAGAGCACCGCCGTGCCGCACCTCGCGCCGGCGAGGCGGTGAAGATGCGCTCGTTGCCGCCGTCCTTGCCGCCAACGGCCCGTTCCCCCTGCAGTTGATTGCCGCTTGCCGAATGGTACCACACCCCGTCACCCCGACCGGCGGGAACCGGGAGACGCGCCGACCAGCTCGTTGAGGATCGTCGGCCGTTTGCCGCTCGGGAGCGGGGGGATGCTCTCGACGCGCCGGATCTCGATCGTCGCGCCCGGCCCCAGCAGTTCCCGGAAGCGGTCGTGCAGCACGCCCTCCGTGCGGAACGTCGGCCCGACCTGGATCCGGACCAGGTACGCGGCGGGCCCGCGCTGCACGAACTGGTACTGGAGGATGCCGTCCACACCCCTCGTGCACCCCCCGATCGCGAGGGGGTTCACGAGGCCACCACCCGGGTCGCGAACCTGTTCCACCAGGCGACCCTCGACCCGCGCCAGCGTCGGACCTCCCAGACCGCACGGGCACGGGTCGGGACCGGCGACCGCGAGGTCGCCGGTGTCGTAGCGGATCAGCGGCATCGCGTACGAGAAGAGGTCGGTCACGACCACGCGGCCGGCCTCGCCCGGCGCGACCGGCGCGTCGCCGTCGCGCGCGAGAAGCTCGACGACGAGCCCGGCCACGTTGACGTGCAGAGCGGCGTGGCCGGGGCACTCCTGGGCGAGGATCCCGAGCTCGTTCGCCCCGTACCGGTCGAGCACGGTGCACCCGAACGCCGTGTGCACGACCTCGCGCGTCTCGCGGCGGAGTGCCTCGGAGCTCGACACCACCGCGCGGACACGGAACGCCGCCGGGTCGTCCCCACGGGTGCGGCAGTACTCGGCCAGCGGCCCGATCGACGACGGGTAACCGATGACGAACTCGATCCGCTCCTCCGTCAGCAGGCGGCGGGTCGCCTCGAGCCATGCGCCGTCGATGACGCTGGGGTCCACGAGGAACCCGTTCAGCCGGCGCAGGCGGGCGCTCCCGCTCGGGTGCACGGTGACCTGGGCGAACGGCGCTCCCACCCGGAACCCGACCCACGAGCTGAAGTACAGCAGCTCGGCGCGACGCCGGGCGTAGGTCTCGGGGGTCCACCGGAAACGCATCGGCGCGCCGTACGACCCGCTCGTGCTGACGGTGAGGAGGGCGTCCGGCTCGAGGGCGGAGGAGAGGAACGCCGCCGGGTTCTCCTGGATCACGCGCTTCGGGAGGACCGGGAACCCGGAGAGGTCGGCCTCGCCCTGCCACCGGCGGTAGTGCGACGTGGTCGAGCAGGCGTGGCGCAGGAGCTCCCGCAGCCGCGCGGCCGCGTTCTCGCGGGCGCGCCGGGGGTCGCGGAACGACCCCTTCACATCGGCGAGGTGGCGGGCGATCGGCGACCCGTTGCGGAGGTCGGACCCCCAGAAGCGGAGGCTGCACCCAATCCGGGCGCTGACCATGACCCGTCATGCCTCCGGCGGGGCGCGCTCACCCCTCGTGGAAGATGAACTTCTGGCTGCCGATCTGGACCGTGTCCCCCTCCGCCAGCAGGCGTTCGCCGACGCGCTTGCCGTTGACGTACGTGCCGTTTTCGGACTTCAGGTCGACGATCGAGTACCCCTTGGGACCCAGCACCACCTCGGCGTGCTTGCGCGAGACGGCCTCCTTCTGAACGCGGATCCGGTTGTCCGGCGCCCTGCCGATCGTGGTGACTTGAAGCTCCAACGGGTGCTCGACGGTCGACCCGTTCTCCAGCAAGGCGAGCAGGTGGGGCTTCCGGATCATGATCGTCGCCTCGCCCTGCGGCGCCGCGGGAACCGCGGCATGGGTCGCCTTCGGCCCGGGCGGCTCCGCGGGGAACGACTCGGTGGCGGCCGGCCCCAGAGACGGCTTCGCCGCGGCGGCCGCCGGCGGTGCGGGCTTCGCAGGCGGCGGCGGCAGCGCGAGGTCCTGCTCGGAGGGGAACGCCTGAATGAAGCTCTGCTTGAGCTGATCCGCCTCCGCCAGGTCGGACTGCCGCTCCGAGACGCGCTGCTCCGCCTCCTTGAGACGTTCGTCGAACTCCTTGCCCTGGAACTCGCCGATCTCGTGCCGGAACTCGAGCTCCTCCTTGTCGAGCTTGGCGACCTCGAGCGCCTTCTCGAAGCGCTCGATCGACGCCTTCAGCTTGGCGTACTCGCTGCGGGCTCGGTCCTTGAGCGGCCGCGCCTTGTCCTCGAGGGCGGAGTTCCTCGCCTGGTAGTCCTTGCTGACGCGGGCGAACACCGCATCGGAGACCTGGCTCTTCTTGGCCTCCATCTTGCCGAGCCAGTCCTTGAGGACCTCTTGGTCCTGCTTGATCTTGCGCAGCTCCTCGATGGCCGAGGTGTCAACCTGCTGCAACTCCTCGATCATGCTCGCCTCCCGTTCACCGTGGCCCGCCTCGACTCCGACGGCCCCGTCCGGACTCTACGGCCGAACCGGAGGGGAACCGCAGAAGTGACTTCGGCCGAAGGTGCGCACGTGCAATGTAGCAGGCAACGGCGGCGACCGTCGAGGCCCTCTCCCTCGGCGGGGCGGCGGCTTCGGGTATCCTACCGGCTGAACGGACATCTCGATGAGCGGTGGAACACACTCCCGGTCACGGACGTTGTTTCCCGTGCAGCGACGGGGGAGGAGATCTCGGGGAACGGCGTGGCGGAGCGCAACCCACCGCTAGCGGCGGACCTCGAACTGCGACGGAGCGTGCTGGCGAGAGCTGGCGCCCGTGGCGGAGAGTTCGGGGAGCTGCTTGCCTACAACCGGTCGGGGGGCGAGCGGAACGGGCCCGGCGCGCTACCCGCCTTTCCGCTCGCCGACGAGCCGCATCTCGAGGCGTGGCGCGCGTACGCTGCCGATGCGGCGACGCGCGGTGCGTGGGCGGCGCTGCGGGACCGGCTCCCCCAGCTGCGCTTCCCCATCGAAGCCGGGATGAGCGAGCGCAGCGACTACCGGGACGCGACGCGGCGAGGGGTGCCCGCCGGAGAGGGCACGGGCCCCGGACTGAAGCTGGCCGACCCCGAACGGCTTGAGCTCCTCCTCCACGAGGCGATCGCGGGCACGGTCCCGCTCATCGTCGCCGCCGCCCGCGCCGACTTCGTCTCGCTCGTGCAGGCGCTGTGCCACCGCAACGAACCGAAGACGGTCCCGGACTCGATGGGCGCCTGCATCGTTGCCGGGTACAACAACTGGGATCGGATCCACTCCCACCGCCGCCGCTGGGAGGCGGATCACCAGGGCGCGGCCACGGAGTCGTGGCTGTCGGAGTTCCAGCGGCTCCAGGCGAACAAGCCGCTCTACCAGGACCGCTTCATCGTCCTCAGCCGCGGCCCGTACAGCAACGTCCGCGGTTCCGAGGCCGGGTTCGACGAGGCCGAGTGGCTCAGGCACTCGCTCAGGATCCGCCGCGAGCACGAGTGCACGCACTACTTCACGCTGAGGGTGTTCGGCGCCCTCCAGAACAACCTCCTCGAGGAGCTGATCGCCGACTTCGTCGGGGTCGTCTCGGCGTTCGGCGAGTTCAGGAGCGACCTCGCGCTGCTGTTCCTCGGGCTCGAGGGGTTCCCGGCCGTTCGGCCGGGGGGGCGGATCTGCAACTACCGCGGCACCCCGCCGCTCTCCGACGGGGCGTTCGCCGTGCTCGCCCGCCTTGCCTCCGACGGCGTCCGCAACCTCGGCCGGGTGGCGGCCACCCGCCCCGACGTGCTGCGCGGCCGTGGAGACCTCGCGCGCCTCGTGTGCGCCCTCACCTTGCTCACGATGGAGGAGCTCGCGGCGGACGGGGCGGCCGAGCGCATCGTCGCCCGGCTCGCCGAGTACCCGCGCGCGACCGCGGACGACGGAGGAGACCCGGGCCGCCGGCCGTCGGGCGGCGCCCGACGCGACGACGCCGACACGGGGAACTCCGGCCCGTGAGGCCCGACCCTCGAGAGCGTGAGTGGTTGATCGGCCCCGCACCCCACCTAGGGGACACGTACTTCACCTGCGCCCTCGCCGGCGCGTTCCTGTGCCGGCACGGCGGGAGCGAGGTGGGAGTCGTGGTGCCGCGGAAGCTGTGGACCGTCCTCGAGCTGTTCCCGGACGCCCGCGTGTCGCCGCGAGACCCGGCCGAGGTGACCGCTCCTTTTCGCGAGACGCGCGGCTTCCGCCCGGGGGAACCGTTCCACCTGCGACCGCTGCGGCACGCGCGTGAGTTCGAGGCCTCGTACCGGGGGCAGACGATCCCGTTCACGCGGACGTACCACGACCTGCTCGAAGTTCCGTTCCCCGCCTTCGCCCGGCCGTGCGTCCCCACCCAGACGCGCGAGGCCGCGGCGCGGCGGTTGGCGACGTTCGGCCTCCCGACGGGAGAGACCGTGATCCTCGTCCCCGTCAGCAACTCGGGCCCCGCGTTCTCGAGCTCCTTCTGGGCCGACCTCGCGCAGGCGTTCGCGGCACGCGGCGCCGCGGTCGCCACCAACGTCGCCCCCGGCGACGGTGGCCGTACGATCCCCGGCACGGTGCCGCTGCCGTGCCCGCCGGACGAGTTGATCCCCGTCGCGGAGCTTGCCGGTACGGTGGTGGCCGCGCGCTGCGGCGTGTGCGACGTCCTCTCCTCGGCGCGAGCCGACCTGCGGATCCTCTACCACCGACCCCAGTACGAGTGGTCGCCTCTCGCCGGCGTGAAGCTCGAGTGCGACCTCGGGCCGTGCGGGCTGGACGACACGGCCACCTACTACCGGATGGGCGTCTCGGAGCCGCGCGCCGAGTTCATCGCCCGCGTCGCGGCGGGTCAACGATGAGCAGGAAGACCAAGTTCCTCGTCATCGGCGCCGGCATCACGGGGTGCGCGCTCGCGCGTCTCCTGCAGCAGCGCGGTGAGCACGACGTGATCCTCCTCGAGGCCGAGGCGGAGCCGGGAGGGCTGTGCCGCTCGAAGCAGATCCGCGGGCACGTTCTGGACATCGGGGGCGGACGGTTCCTGTGCACGCGCTACCCGGAGGTGTACGAGTTCATCTTCTCGCACATCCCGCGGGAGGAGTTCACGCACTTCGAGCGCGTCTCGAAGATCGCGCTCGAGGGCGAGGTGATCGACTACCCGATCGAGTTCAACTTGTGGCAGCTCTCCCCGGAGAAGGGGCGCGCGTACCTCGAGTCGTGCCTGAAGGCCGGCGAGGTGGACGGCCGGCCCCAGCCCTCGAACTTCGAGGAGTGGATCCGCTGGAAGCTCGGCGACAGGATCGCCGACGGGTACATGCTCCCGTACAACCGCAAGATCTGGGGGGTGGAGCCTGAGGAGATGGACATCGACTGGGTCTCCAAGCTCCCGCGGATGGACACCGCCGCGATCCTCGCCTCGTGGAGGGAGCGCGGCTTCGACCGCGGCCGCATGCCCAGCCACCAGACGTTCTACTACCCCCGCGAGGGGGGGTTCCAGCGCATCTTCGACGCCATCGCGGCGCCCGTCCGGGAGAAGATCTGGCTCGGCCGGCCGGTCACCCGCCTGGAGCACGTCGGCGACGGGTGGCGGGTCAACGACGAGATCGACGCCGAGGTGGTGATCAACACGGCGCCGTGGACGAAGATCCACGCGGCCGCCGGCGACGATCCCTCTCTCCGCGATGCGCTCGCGCGGCTCCGGATCAGCTCGATCGTGGTCTCGCTCCACGAGGAGGCGTACTCGCACGACTGGCACTGGTGCTACCGTCCCGACGAGTCGACCCGGTTCCATCGCGAGTTCTACATTGCCAACTTCGCGCCGCACAGCGCGCCGGGCGGCGTGTACCGGGAGACCAACGCGAAGCGGTGGCTCCCGGGCCAGGGGGAGATCTTCTCGCACCTCAACGAGGCGGCGTACCCCATCCCCGTCCGCGGCCACGCCGCCGCCATCCGCGCGGTGCGCGAGTACTACGCCGCACGGAAGATGTACGGCGTCGGGCGGTGGGGTCAGCACGCGTACCACAACTCCGACGTCTGCATCCGCGAGGCGATGCACCTCGTGGACGCGCTGCTCTCCTGAGCGTCCTCCCACCGGGTCAGCCGTCCGGGGGACGCGGCCGAGCCGACCGGAACGGGGTCCTTGACTGGTCCAGAGAAGTGGTATCATTTTCTTTAACCGGCATGAACAAGACGCCTTCTACCCTCGCTCGGATGTCGCCCCCGTCGGCGGAGGTGCGCCTCCGGGCCGGGGCTCCGCCGTGGGCCAGTCGGAGCCGGAGGCGCGTGCCGTGAGCCGTCCCGAGCCGAGGAACGTCCACCTGTTCCAGCCAGGTGTGAGCCACGGCAAGGGGAACTTCCTCGGCTACTACCTTCCGTACAGCATCGGTTGCGTCTGGTCGTACGCCTGGAGCCGGCCGCACATCCGCGAGTCGTTCCGCCTCGCCGACCTCGTGTTCCGCCGCGAGCGGCCGGCGGACGTCCTGGCGCGCATGGAGCGGCCCGCGATCGCGTGCTTCTCCGCGTACCTCTGGAACTGGCGCTGGAACCTGCACGTCGCGCGGGCCGTGAAGTCCCGCTTCCCCGAGTGCCTCGTCGTGTTCGGGGGACCCCAGGTACCGGAGCGCCGCGACCACACCCTGTTCGAGCAGCACCCGTTCATCGACATCGCCGTGCACTCGGAGGGCGAGGCGACGTTCCTCGAGATCCTCGAGCGGATCGCGCGCGGCGAGTCGCTCGAGGGGATCGCGGGGACCAGCATCCCCGCGCCCGACCGGCGGACGATCGCGTATCCGTGGCGCCCGCGGCTCGACGTCGAGAGCGAGGAGATGGCGAGTCCGTTCCTCGACGGGACGTTCGACGCGCTCGTCGCCGCGCACCCCGCCGTGCACTGGCACGCGGTGATGGAGACCAACCGCGGGTGCCCGTTCCAGTGCACGTTCTGCGACTGGGGATCGCTGACGTACACCAAGATCAAGAAGTTCCGCCTCGAGAAGGTGTTCGCCGAGATCGAGTGGCTCGGCCGGAAGGGGATCGACTTCCTCTACCTGGCCGACGCCAACTTCGGGGTCTTCCCCGACCGCGACGAGCTCATCGTGGAGAAGTTCGTGAACACGCGGCGGGCCACGGGGCGTCCCAGCGCCGTCGCGGCCACGTGGCACAAGAACTCCAACGAGCGCACGCTCCAGCTCGCCCGCCAGCTCGAAGCCGGGGGGCTCTCGCGCGGGATCACGCTGTCCGTGCAGAGCATGAACCCGGCGACGCTCAAGGCGACGCACCGGGAGAACATGAAGTTCAGCCACCTCGGGCACCTCTTCGGACTCGCCGAGGCCGCCGGGCTGCCGGCGGTCACGGAGATGATCCTCGGGCTTCCCGAGGAGACGTACGACACGTGGGCCGACGGGATCTGCCAGGTGCTCGAGCTCGGCAACCACAGCGCGCTCACGTTCTACCCGGCGGAGCTCCTGGAAAACGCGGAGATGAGCGCGCCGGAGTCGCGACGGACGTACGGGATCCGGAGCGCGATGCTGAACAACTGGGCGTGGGAACCGGACAACCTCGACATCGACGGCGTCGAGGAGGTCAGTGAGATCGTCACGGGGACCAACACGCTGCCGGAGGAGACGTACCTCGACGCGCTCATGTTCGCCTGGATGGTGCTGAACCTCCACGTCGAGGGGTGGACCCAGCTCCTCGCGCGGTTCGTCCGCCGGCACGGCGGGATCCCCTACCGTCGGTTCTACGACGGGCTCAGGCGGTGGATCGTCGACCACCCCGAGTCGCTGGTGGGCGCGGAGTACGCGCGGATGCGACGCTCGTGGACGGAGTACTTCGCGACCGGCCGGCCGTCCGCCGATTACCGCTTCGGGAACATCCAGGTGCAGGGGTACATGCAGATCCACGCGACGCAGTACGAGCTGCGGTCGCGCCACGCTCAAACCTCGGCCGACATCAGCGCGTTCTTCGCGACGTTCCCGCACGGCCTCCCGGCCGCCGTCGCCGACGACCTCGCCGAGTTCCAGGAGAGGTTCGTCACCAGATTCGACCGCCCGTTCACGTACCCGCACGCCGCCGGTCACAACCTCTGGGAGTTCGTGCGCGGGGAGGAAGAGCTCCGAGAGGAAGCCGCGGAGTACGAGATGAGCGTCACCGAGCCGTACGACCGCGGGGACCTCGAGGAGTTCCTCAACAAGATCTACTTCCGCCGGCGCGCGGGTTTCGGGAAGATGCGCGTGCGCAGGGTGCGCGCCGCCGCGAGCGAGCCCTCGCCGAGCGCCCGGCGCACCCGCGTCTCGGCGTAGCGGCCCCGCGCGGCGGGGAGCGGCGGCGACCCGCGTTTCAGCGTGGCGACGCGCCCGGACCGACGCCGCTCGACGGGCAGCACACGACCTCGACCCGTCGGTCCTCGACGATCACCCCGGCGAGCGCCTCGCGCAACTCGGCGGCCGTGCATCCGGCGAACACGCCGGGTAGCGCCTTCAGATCGGCGAGCCGCGTGCCGTGGTAGTCGAGGTCGGCGAGCGTCCGGGACCAGTACTTCGGATCCTGCTGAACGCGCGACACCACCTCGGCGAACTGCTTTCGCACGGTCCGCATCTCCCCGTCCGTGGGGCCGTCCGCCGCGAGACCCTCGGCCACCTGGCGGAGGATCCCTGCCGCCTCGTCCGCCCGGGCCGGTGCGGAGTAGGTGCTGGCCGAGAGGAACGAGGCCGCGGGGTAGGCTCTCGAGGGGTTGAACGACACCTCGGGGCTGTAGCTCATCCCTCGCGCCTCCCGCAGCTCGGATCGGACGCGGTCCAGGAGCACCTGCTCGGCCAGTTGGAGCGCGTGGCGCTCGCGCACGGCGTGCCACGGCACGGCGCGCCACCCCACGAGGACCGCCGCGGTCGAGGGTGGGGCTTCGACCACTGCGGTTTCCCTCACCGGACCGCTGACGAGCGGCAGCGTGCGCAGCGCGTCCAGCGAGCGGTCGCGGCGCTCCCGCCCGGGGAGCGAGCCGAGGTAGCGCAGGGCGAGGTCGGTCATCCGCTCGCCCGCGAGGTCCCCCACGAATGCGGCCTCCACCGGCGCCCGACACAGCACCTCGTCGAGCCAGCGTTGCGCCGCGTCGAGGGCGAGCGCCTCCACGTTCGCGGGCTCGAGGATCCCGAAGCGGGGGTCTCCGCCGGTGAGCAGCCGGAGCGAGCGTTCCGCGAGCTGGACCTCGAGGCTCCGCGTCCTCGCCCGCGCCGAGTCGCGCGCGCGGTCGCGCCACCGGTTGAACGCCGCCGGCTCGACCCTCGGCCGCGTGAGCAGCAGGTGGAGCAGCTGCAGGCCGTCCTCGAGATCGGCCGGATCGGCGGCGAGGCGGAGCTCGACGGCGTCCTCCTCGACCCTCACCTCGAACGCGACGGCCTTCCCGCTCAGGCAGTCGCGGATCGCGACCGAGGAGTGGTCAGCCGTCGCCGGCTCCGCCCACGCCAGCGCGGCCGCCGACGTCACGCCGAGGTTTGCCGGTTCCTCCCGGATCCGCCCTCCCGCCACCGTGACGGTGACGAAGACGCGGCACCTCCGGTACCCCATCTCGCGCACGTGGAGGCGGACGCCGTTCGAGAGCGTCGCCGAGGTCACGCCGAGCTCCCGATCCTCCTCGGCCACCTCCACACCCCCCGGAACAGGGCGTCGCGCCATGAGGCGGCGGGGGTGCGGCCGCGCAGGGGGCGCCTCCACCGGGCGGGACTCGACCCGGCGAGCGACTGCCGCCAGCCCGCCGTCGCCGCCGGCCGCGGCGCTCGTGATGTCCGGCAGGATCGCGACGACCAGCCGCCCAGGCACGACGAACTCCGACGCGAGGGCGTCCCGCACCTCGTCGCCCGTGACCCCGGGCGCAGACGCCTCGGCTAGGTCGAGCACCTCGCGCCTGCCGACCGGGGTCCGACCATCGCCGAGCGCCTCTTCGAGCTCGGCGAGCAGCGAGTCAGCGCTGCGGTTTCCCTCCGAGACCACGCCCTGGCGCGCGCCCGTAAGGAGCGCCGAGCGTGCCCGGTCCAGCTCCTCCTCCGGCGGGGGGTGCGCTCCCGCCCGCCTGATCTCGACCAGCAACGCCTCCAGCACGGCCTCGAACTCGGCGGGCGGTCCGCTCGCCGTCGCCCGCGCGAGCGTGCAGCTCCCGGCCAGCGACGCCAGGCTCAGCTCCGCGTCGCGGAACGGCGCGCGGCCTTCCCGAACCAGCGTGTTGATCCGGCGGTTGACCGCCCAGAGGCCGATGCGCTCGACGAGTCTGGCGCGAAAGTCGCCGGCGGTGCGGAGCGGAAGACGGGGAAGAACCGACACCACCCGCACCTCGGCCTCGGCCGCGTCCGGCTCCTCGACGATCGCCGTGCGCGTGCCGCGCAGGGGGTGCACGCCGAGGTCGGCCCGCCGGGGAGGTGCGGCCGCCGGCGTCCACGCACCGAAGTGGAGGCCGACCAACTCCTCCACCCGACCCACGTCCACGTCGCCGACCACGAGGAGCACCGTGTTGTCCGGCCGATGCCACCTCGCGTAGTGCGCACGCAGCTGCTCGGCCGAGAGCGCCGCGACGGTCTCCTCGGTGCCCAGCGGCCGGCGGCTCGCGAGTCGGGAGCCCGGCAGGAGGAGCCCGAGGATCCTCTCCCGCAGACGGGCCTCCGACCGGGGGTAGGCGCGCAACTCCTCCAGGACGACCTTCTTCTCGCGCTCGACCTCGTCCGCCTGCAGCGAGAGCCGGTAGGCGAAGTCCGCGAGGCAGAGGAGAAACGAGTGGAGCGCTCGGTCGTCGGCGTCGGGGATCGAGAGCCGGAAGCTGGTGTGGTCGAGGCCGGTGGAGGCGTTCTGGTGGCGGCCGACCCGCGTCCCCAGTCGGCCGAACAGGTCCGGCAGCGTGCCGGGCGGGAAGTTGGCCGAGCCGCGGAACGCCATGTGCTCGAGAAGGTGGGAGATGCCGCGCTCGTTGGCCTCCTCGTCGAGCGAGCCGGATCCCACGCGGAGGCAGAGCGCGACTGCGCCGGCCGGGCGGGGGTGGCGCCGGATCCAGCACGTGAAACCGTTCGCGAGCGTCACGAACCTGACGGCCGGGTCGGCCGGCAGCACGGCGCTCGCGTCGATCGCGCGCGCTGCGGGGCTGCGGCGGGCACGCGTGGGTGCACGCCGCCTTCCGGCGGGGTTCGTCCGGGCGTCTCGCACTTTCACCGGAGGCTACCACGGGTGCGGGATGGCGACGGGGCAAATCCGTGTTCCGGCGGTTGCCCGGACCGGAGCGGGGAGTCGGCATGTGCCCCGCGACACTCGCCGGGCGTGACGCGAGACGCCCGTCGGCGCCCGCGGAGTCGTGGTAGCATTCAACTCTGTCTGTCGCACCGAGCCGCGGTCGCAGTTGGCTGAAGGTCAAATGGATAACGTCGGTTCTCTAGAGGGCAAGTACGAGGTCCTGGAGAAGCTCCACGAGGGCGGCATGGGCGCGATCTACAAGGTGCGCCACCGCCTCCTCGACGAGATCCGTGTCATCAAGGTGATGCGGCCGCAGCACGAGACCAACGAGAGCCTGCGCGCCCGGTTCCTGCGCGAGGCCCAGATGGCGGTCAAGCTCCGCCACCCCCACATTGCGCAGATGTACGACTTCGCCTTCGACGAGTCGGGGCGCGGCTTCATCGTCATGGAGTACGTCGAGGGAATCTCGCTGCAGCAGATGCTGGAGCGCGTGGGCGCCCCGTCGCTGGGGCTCTCCCTCGACCTGGCGCGCCAGGCTCTGACCGCGCTCGCCTTCCTGCACCGGAAGGGGATCATCCACCGCGACATCTCGCCCGACAACATCATGGTGACCAGGGACGATCTCGGCCGGCCGGTGGTGAAGCTCATCGACCTCGGGGTGGCCAAGGTCGTCACGAGCACGACGGGGCTCACGGTGAGCGGGACGTTCCTCGGAAAGCTCCTCTACGCATCGCCCGAGCAGTTCGGCTCGCCGGGTTCCAAGGTCGACCAGCGCAGCGACATCTACTCGCTCGGCGTGGTGCTGTACGAGATCTTCACGGGGAAGCACCCGTTCCCCGGCACCAGTCCCCAGGAGTTGATCGCAGGGCACCTCGTCAAGCCGCCTCTCGACTTCTCCGAGGGCGACCCGTCCGGCAGGGTCCCCCAGGACCTGCGCGAGATCGTGCTCAAGGCGATCTCCAAGAAGCCCGAAGACCGGTACCCCTCCGCGGACGCCCTCGATCAGGCGCTCGCGGCGGTCCAGGCGCGCTTCCCGCTCGAGCCGGAGGAGTTTGCGCGGGCCCTGGAGGCACCGGACGTGCTGCCGACGGTGCGGATTCGA
>Ga0335070_10000494_pt1 | contig 44033 bp, 38 predicted proteins | sample Lox_Sample_13_FD_206722 | JGI IMG/M metagenome (GOLD analysis project Ga0335070, IMG submission 206722) | Soil microbial communities from Loxahatchee National Wildlife Refuge, Florida, United States - Lox_Sample_1.3 | ecosystem: Environmental > Terrestrial > Soil > Wetlands | place: USA... | reverse complement strand
GCAGGTCTCCACCACGCAGATGCTGGAGCTCGCGCGGGATGCGCGCGTGGCCGAGGCGCAGCATGCGCGCGAGGGCAACCGCATCGGCGATGCCGCGCTCGAGCTCGAGCGCGCCGCGCGCGACCTGCGCCTTTCCCTCGGTCCCGGCCAGGGGCGCATGGCGCTGCAGGCGATCCGCTCGCGCGCCGATTTCGATTCCGCCGTCGACCGCGCGTCCTCGTGCCTCGCCACGCTGCGCGAGCGGCTCGCCGCGCAGGAGGAGCGCGCCGAGGAGATCCGCAATGGCCGCATGCGCGCCGACGAGATGCTGGAGCGGATCGCGCGCTGGCGCGAGGCCGACGAGCGCCCGCGCGAGGATGCGTATGGCGAGGAGGTGCCGGGATCGGATCGCGTTCGCTGGATCGAGGCGTACCCGCAGTCGGCCGTGCTTTACATGACGCCCCTGGACGTGGGCCGCATCTTCCAGGCCCGGCTCGAAGAGGGGAAGCGCGCGTGGGTCTTCACCTCGGCCACGCTCTCGGTGAACGGCGATTTCAGGCACTACCAGTCGGAGATGGGCCTCGCGGACGCGGTCACGCACAGCTGGCCCAGCCCATTCGACTTCGCACGCCAGGCGCTGCTCTACGTGCCGGAAGGGCTACCCGACCCGAACTCGGAAGGCTATGCGCAGGCGGTGATCGAATCGGTATGGCCGGTGGTGCGCGCAAGCCGCGGCCACGCCTTCCTGCTCTTCACGAGCCTGCGCGCGATGGAGCGCGGCCACGAGCTCGTCGCCGCGAAGCTTTCCGCCGAAGCGCTCGACTGGCCGCTCCTGCTGCAGGGGCGCAGCGCCAAGAACGAGCTGCTGGAGCGCTTCCGCCGCTCCCCGAACGCGATCCTCGTGGGCTCACAGTCGTTCTGGGAAGGCGTGGACGTGAAAGGCGAGCAGCTATCCGTGGTCGCCATCGACCGCCTGCCGTTCAATCCTCCCGACGATCCGGTGCTCGCTGCATGCATCGAGCGCATCAACCGCGCGGGCGGCAACGCTTTCATGGACTACCAGCTGCCGCGCGCCGTGATCTCGTTGAAGCAGGGGGCGGGGCGATTGATCCGCGACGAGTCGGACCGCGGGGCGCTCGTGATCTGCGACCCGCGCCTCGTGGACAAGCCTTACGGCCGGCGCATATGGCGGGCGCTGCCGCCGTTCACGCGAACGCGGCGGCTGGCCGACGTCCTGGACTTCTTCGGCCAGCCCGCGCGCGCGCCCGCCGCTACTGCGGCGTCACGAACTTCCAGCCCTCCGGACACGTGGTGACCTTCGGGAAGTACGCCTTGGCCGACTCGCAGTAGTTCATGTAGGTCGGCGCCTGGGTCGGCCCGCCGGGCGCGTTGCTGGGCGCCACGTCCGAAGGAGGCATCGTGCCCTCGGGATAGGCCTGCGGATACCCGTCACCCGGGTAGGGCGGGTACGCATAGCCATAGGAGCCGTAGGGATAGTAGTCGTAGTAGTACGGATAGCCCCACCACGGGCCCCAGTATGCGGGCCAGCCCCAGTAGAACCCGACCGTCGGGTAGTAGTAGCTGTGGTAGTGGCCGCCATGCCAGTAGCCGCCGTGCCAGCCGCCGCTGCCGCCATGCCAGCCACCGCCGCTGCTGCCGCCGTGCCAACCACCGCCGCTGCCGCCGCCGTGCCCACCGCCGCCGCCCGAATGGCCGCCCCCGGAGTGTTGTGCCTGGGCCGCCGTGCCGAATGTGAGTGCCGTGGCCGCGAGCGCCACGCCCATCAGCGACTGGATCGCTTTCATCTCGAGCTCCTTCCGTAGCTTCGGTCCTGCCAATGCATTGTGCGCCGCCATGACGGACGCGTACATGCGACATTTGGGCAACGCACGGTGGCCCTTTTCGGATGACACGAAAGCCCTTCAGGAAGCGGGAAGGGTGACCCGGGCTTCCAGCCCGCCGCCGTCCCGGGCGAGCAGGTCGAGGCGGCCGCCGTGGATGGCGGCCACGCGGTTTGCGATGGCAAGGCCCAGGCCAGCGCCCGACGAGCCGCTGCGCGCCTCGTCGCGCCGTGTAAAGGGCTCCTTGAGGCGCTCCACCAGGTCCTTCGGGATGCCCGGCCCGCGGTCGAGGACCGAGAGGGCCACCGAGCCCGCCGGCTCCGAAGTGCGCAGCAGGATCTCGCCGCCCGCGTGGCGCGCGGCGTTGGCCACCAGGTTGTCCACCAGGCGCTGCATGGCGAGGGGACGCAGCATCTGCACGGGCACGTCGGCGAGCTCGCAGCGGATCTGCACGCCGGCGCGCGCGGCGCGCTCGGCACAGGCGCGCGCGAGCTCCGACAGGTTCACCGCGACCAGCGGCTCCGAGGCCTCGCTCCTCATGAAGTCGATGAACTGGTCGATGATCTTGTTCATCTCCTCGACGTCGCTCACCATCGCTGCCTGCGCCGCTTCCTCGACCTTGCCCTCGAGCATCTCGACTTCCAGGCGCAGGCGCGAGAGCGGCGTGCGCAGGTCGTGCGAGACGCCGGCGAGGAACGCCGCGCGGTCGCGCTCGGCCTTGCGCAGGTCCTCCTTCATCGTGTTGAACGCCCGCGCCACGGCCCGGATCTCGGCAGGTCCCGTCTCGGGTACCGGGTCGGGGTCGCGGCCGCGTCCCAGGTGCTGCGCCGCGCGCGAAAGGTCCGACAGCGGGCGGCTGAGCGTCCAGACGATGAAGAACGTGGCGAGGACCGCGATGAGCAGGCCCACCGCGCCCCAGCCCACCAGCGCCTGCGTCGTGTCGCGCTCGATTCGCCCGCGCGGAAAGGCGACCCAATAGCTGCTCTCGCCCGCGGGCAGCCGCACCCAGAGCAGCGGGGCTCGCCCCGGGGGCCGCGCGCCTGCCACGAGGTCGCCGGTTCGCACGTACACATCGGCCTGCTGGCCGAAGAGCTCGTGGATTCGCTCGCGCAGGTCATGGATCGGCGCGACATCCGCGGCCGGCTCGATGGGCTCGGTCATGGCGCTCGCCGGCAGGATGCGGATGCCTTCGCGCTCGGCGATGCGCGCGATGAATTCCTGCTCCTGGGCGGGCGGCATGGTCTGCAGCGCGGCGTCGATGGTCTTCAGGTGGCTCACGAACTGGCCGATGCCGAACGAGGCGCGCGGGCGCGTCACGTACTCGTGCAGGAACCAGACCGCGGCCACCTGCGAGAGCACGAGGGCGGCCACCAGCACGAGCAGCGTGCGCGAGAGCAGCGAGTCGGGGACCAGCCTCACTTGTGCGGCAGGCCGTCGGGGATGAAGACGTACCCGAAGCCCCACACGGTCTGGATGTAGCGGGGTTGCTGCGGATCCTCGCCCAGCAGCTTGCGAAGGCGCGAGACCTGCACGTCGATCGAACGGTCGTAGCTCTCGTGCTCGCGGCCGCGCGCGAGGTCCATCAGCTTGTCGCGCGACATCGGCTCGCGCGGGTGCATCGCGAGCGCCTTGAGCAGGGAGAATTCCCCGGTGGTGAGCGGGATGTTGGCCCCGCCGCGCGTGAGCGCGCGGCTCGCGAGGTGCAGCGCGAAGGGCCCGAACTCGACCACCCTGGGCTCGGCGCTCGGCGCGCCCGGCGTCTCCGCCCGCGCCTGCCGGCGCAGCACCGCATGGATGCGCGCCACCAGCTCGCGCGGATTGAACGGCTTGGCGAGGTAGTCGTCGGCACCCAACTCGAGGCCCACGATGCGGTCCACGTCGTCGCCCTTGGCGGTGAGCATCACGACCGCCATGCGGTTGTCCTGCTTGCGCAGGCGCCGGCAGATGGCGAGCCCGTCCTCGCCGGGCAGCATGAGGTCCAGCACCATGAGATCGTAGCGCACCCGCTGCAGCTGGCGATCCATCGCCGCGGAATCGGCAACGGTGTCCACCGCGAAGCCCTGCTCGCCGAGGTAGCGCTTGAGCAGGTCGCGCAGGCGCAGGTCGTCGTCGACCACGAGCACCCTCTGGCGTTGTCCCTGGGCTTGCATGCAGCGGAAATCTTAGCAGCGGCGCAGACTTGCGGCCCTGCCCTTACCTGTTGTTACAACTCGGCGTCGGCCCGGTTCGGCGGCGGCGCGTTGATCCGTTTACCCTTGGGCACCCCGCCCGATGCCACGATCCGAACGAAAGGAAGATCGCACATGAAGCACTTCGCACTGCTCGCCGCCCTGGGCCTCGCCGCGGCCGGCGCCACCTATGCGGCTGGGCCGCAAGGCGGTGGCCAGGATTTCATGGCCCGCCTCAAGAAGGCCGACACCAACGGCGACGGCATGATCAGCCGCGACGAGGCGGCCAAGTCGCTGCCGAGGATTTCGCAGCACTTCGACGAAATCGACACCAACCACGATGGCCAGATCACGAACGAGGAACTGCAGGCCTTCCACCAGAAGGCGGGATCCAAGCGCGAGGAGCGCGCGGCCGAGCGCTTCAAGAGGCTCGATACCGATGGCGACGGGCGCCTGAGCCGCGCCGAAGCGCAGGCCGGCGCGCCGCGCCTGGCGGAGCACTTCGACGAGATCGACGCCAACAAGGACGGCTTCATCACGCCCGACGAGCTGAAGGCGGCTCGCGAGAAGCACCGCGCCCAGAAGTGAGGCCCGCTGCCGGCGCCGTGCCATGACGGCGGCGCCGGCGGCGATTCGCATCGCACGCCCGCCCATGAGGATCTTCCTCTTCCTCCTCTTCGCCGCCGCATCGGCCGCCGCGGCGGAGCCGATCGGCTACGAGGGCGCGCGGCACCTGCTCAACCGCACCGGGTTCGGCGCGACCGACGAGGAAATCTGGCAGGTCGCGGCCCTGGATCGCGCGGCGGCGGTGGACAAGCTGCTTGCCGGCATTCGCCGCGAAGCCTCGGTGAAGCCCCCCGCGCTGGTGGACGAGCCCTTCGAGCCGTACGCGCGCTTTCGCGGCCTCGACGCCGAGCAGCGCAAGGCGGCCCAGCGCAAGCTCGTGGAGCAGGGCTTCGAGCTGCGCGCCTGGTGGCTGCGCGAGATGATCCTCACGCCCAGCCCGCTCACCGAGCGCATGACGCTCTTCTGGCACAACCACTTCGCCACCAGCCAGCAGAAGGTCCGCTCGGCGCGGCTCATGTACCAGCAGAACGCGTTGCTGAGGAGCGAGGCGCTCGGCAACTTCGCGACCCTGCTGCACGCGGTGGCCAAGGACCCGGCGATGCTCGTGTGGCTCGACAACGCGGGCAACCGCAAGCAGGCGCCCAACGAGAACTTCGCGCGCGAGGTGATGGAGCTCTTCACGCTGGGCGAGGGGCATTACACGGAGCGCGACATCAAGGAGGCGGCGCGCGCGTTCACCGGCTGGAGCATCGACCGCGAGACCGGCACCTACACGTACCGCCCGGCGTGGCACGACTACGCAGAGAAGACCGTGCTCGGCCGCACGGGGCGGCTCGACGGCGACGACGTCCTCGACATCCTGCTCTCGCGCCCCGAGACCGCGCAGTTCATCTCGACCAAGCTCTGGCGCGAATTCGTCTCGCAGGACCCGGATCCGCGGGAAGTGGCGCGCTGGGCCGACGTGCTGCGCGACAACCGCTATGAGGTGAAGCCCCTGGTTCGCGCGATCCTCCTGTCGGATGCATTCTGGGCCCCGCAGAATCGCGCGACGCTCGTGAAATCGCCCGTCGAGCTGGTGGTGGGGAGCCTGCGCATGTTCGCGATCCATCCCTTCGACCTGCGCCCCGCGGTGTTCGCATGCGCCGCGCTCGGGCAGAACCCGTTCTCGCCGCCCAACGTGAAGGGCTGGCCCGGCGGCAACGCGTGGATCGACTCGGCGACGCTGCTCGGGCGCAAGCAGTGGATCGACCGCCTCCTGCGCGGCACGCAGCCCGCGATGATGGCCGCGGCCGATGCGCCGCGCGACGAGACGCAGGCCGGCGCGCAGGAGCAGCGCTACCGCCGCGCGCTGGAGCGCGGCATGTCCGACTACGCATTCGATGCCTCGCGCGTTCCGGCCTCGCGCGAGCGGCTCGAGAGGCTCGTCCTCGCCACCGCGCCCGTGGATCCCGTCGAGGGCCTGGAGGGCGCCGAGCTTGCTCGCTCGCTCGCCTTCGATCCCGCGTTCCAGCTCAAATGACCTTCGACCGCCGGCGTTTCCTGCAGCTCGCGGCACTCGTGCCGTTCGCCGGCATGGCGCGTCTCGCCGCGGCGGCCGACGCGCCGGCGCGCAAGCTCCTCGTGCTGGTGGAGCTCAAGGGCGGCAACGACGGCCTGAACACCGTGATCCCTTACGCCGATCCGGCGTACGCAACCTTGCGTCCCCGCATAGCGATCGCGCGCGACCAGGTGGTGCAGCTCACCGAGGCCGCCGGATTGCATCCGTCGCTCGCGCCGCTGAGGGCCTTCTGGGATCGCCACGAGCTCGCCGTCGTGCAGGGGCTGGGCTATCCCGACCCGAACCTTTCGCACTTCCGCTCCATCGAGATCTGGGACACCGCGTCGCGCAGCGACGAATACCTCACCGAAGGCTGGCTCACGCGCGCCTTCGCGCTCGCGCCGTCGCCCGCCAGCTTCGCCGCCGACGGCGTCGTGGTGGGGCCCAATGCGATGGGGCCGCTCGCGGGAACCGGCGCGCGCGCCATCGCGTTGTCCAACCCGGAACAGTTCCTGCGCAACGCGAAGCTGGTCCACGCCGAGGAGGGCCAGTCGCGCAACCCGGCGCTCGCCCATATCCTGCGCGTCGAGCGCGACGTGATGGTGTCGGCCGGGCGGCTGCAGGCGGGCCGCAAGTTCGACACCGAGTTTCCGCGCAGCCCGTTCGGAAACTCCGTCGGCACGGCCGCGCAGCTCGCGGGCAACGAAGCCGGGACCGCGGTGGTGCGCCTGTCGCTCGGCAGCTTCGACACGCACGCGAACCAGCAGGGCACGCACGCGAACCTGCTGCGCCAATTCGCCGAGGGCCTCACGGCGCTGCGCGAGGCGTTGATCGAGATCGGCCGCTGGGACTCGACGATCATCGCGACCTACGCCGAATTCGGGCGCCGGCCGCGCGAGAACCAGAGCGGCGGCACCGACCACGGGACGGCGAGCGCGCATTTCGTGGCGGGCGGCGCCGTGAAAGGCGGCCTGTATGGCGCGGCACCCGCGCTGGGACGCCTCGACGGAAATGGCAACCTGCCCCTGGCGGTGGACTTCCGCGGCTACTACGCGACCTTTCTCGATCGCTGGTGGGGCATCGATTCCAAGCCCGTCCTCGGCGGCCGCTTCGAGCGGCTCCCGATCCTATAAACAACTTTAAAACTAGCTCTTAATTTATTGATTTACAAATAGTTTAGTTCGTATCTCGTGCCTCAGGTCTCGCGCCTCAGGGTATAATGCGCGCTTGAACCTCCTCGCCATCGAGACCTCCACGGAGCTCTGCTCGGCCGCCCTGCTGCGGGGCCAGGAGCTGTTCGTGGAAGAGACCCTCGCCCTCAACCGCCATTCGGAGCTCCTCGCCGGCATGGTCGCGCGATTGTTCGAGCGTTCGCACCTCGCCCCGCGCGGGCTCGATGCGTTCGCGTTCGGGCAGGGGCCGGGTTCCTTCACCGGCATTCGCATCGCCTGCGGCCTCGTCCAGGGGATGGCGTACGCCGCGGACCGGCCGGTGGTGCCGGTGCCCTCGCTGCTCGCGCTCGCCGAGCAAGCCAACGAATCGCGCGTGATCGCCGCGTTCGACGCGCGCATGGGCGAGGCTTATCTCGCGGCCTACGCGCGCAACGGCAAGGACTGGGACGAGGTGATCGCGCCGCGCCTCGTGGACGCGGCGTCGCTTCCGGAATTGCCGGGCCACAGCTGGGCGGCCACGGGCAGCGGCTTCGATCGCCACGGGTGGCTGCGCGAGGCCTACGCGCGTCCCGTTTCGATGCGCCTGGAAGGCGACTTGCCTCGCGCCGGCGCGGTCGCCCGCGTGGCATCGCGCCGCCTCGCGGGCGGCGCCGGCCTTCGCCCGCAGGACGCGCTGCCCCTATACTTGAGGGACAAGGTTGCTCTCACGAGCGAGGAAAGGCGGCAGGCCCGGCGTTGAGCGCTGTTCCCGTCCCGCACGTCCACTACCGCCGCATGCGGGTGGCCGACCTCGCCCAGGTCGCGCAGCTCGAGAAATCGCTCTACACATTTCCCTGGAGCCTGGGCAACTTCCGCGATTCGGTGAACGCGGGCTACGACTGCTGGACCATCGTGCACGGCGAGACGGTGATCGGCTACGCGATCCTCATGATCGCGCTCGACGAGGCGCACCTGCTGAACATCGCGGTGGCGGCCGAGTGGCAGGGCCAGGGCATCGGCGGGGATTTCCTGCGCCACATGGTCGAGATCGCACGCTCGGCCTCGTGCCAGATCGTCTACCTCGAGGTGCGGCCGTCGAACCTCGCCGCGCGGCACCTCTACCGCAAGCACGGCTTCCAGCAGATCGCCATCCGGCCCGAATACTATCCGGCCCCCTCGGGGCGCGAGGACGCGCTCTTCCTCGGGCTCGCGTTGTGATGAAGGAGCGCGAGCTGCGCGAGCTCGAGCTCGCGGAGGTGGCCTCGCTCTACGGGCTTGCCGCGGCGCAGCCGGCGGCCGGGATGCAGGAGGCTGTGCCACCGTCCGCGCAGGGGCTCGGCTGGAACGAGCTTCGCGAAGCGGTGCGTGCATGCAGGGCGTGCGAGCTCTGCAAGCAGCGCAAGCAGGCCGTGTTCGGCGTCGGCAACGAATCGGCCCCCTGGCTTTTCGTGGGCGAGGGGCCCGGCGCCGACGAGGACGAGCAGGGCGAGCCCTTCGTGGGGCAGGCCGGGCGCCTGCTCGACAGCATGATGGCCGCGATCGGCATCGCGCGCGGGCGCGAGGCGTACATCGCGAACGTCGTGAAGTGCCGCCCGCCGGGCAATCGCACGCCGACGCCGGCGGAGAGCGCCGCGTGCGCGCCGTACCTCGACCGGCAGATCGAGCTCATCGGGCCGAAGCTCATCGTGGCGCTGGGCAAGACCGCCGCGATCCGGCTGCTCGGCACCGAGGCGAGCCTCGCGAGCCTGCGCGGCAAGGTGCACAGGTATCGCGGCACGCCCGTCGTCGTCACGTACCATCCGGCCTACCTGCTGCGCAGCCTGCCCGAGAAGGCGCGCGCATGGGAAGACCTGGTGTTCGCGCGCCGCACGCTCGCGGGCGGGGCGGCTTGAAATCGGGCGCCGTCGCCCCCCATTTTCTTTAACGGCTCGATGGCGAGCCTTCCTTCGGAGAACGACAACATGCGCAAGCTCCTGTGGGTCTTCAGCCTCGCGGCCGCGCTCACGCTTTCCGGCTGCGGATACAACGAGTTCCAGACCAAGGACGAGCAGGTGAAGGCCGCCTGGGGCGAGGTGCTCAACCAGTACCAGCGCCGCGCCGACCTCATTCCCAACCTGGTGGCCACCGTGCAGGGCTACGCCTCGCAGGAACGCGACGTGCTGATCGGCGTGACCGAGGCGCGCGCGAAGGCGACCTCCGTGACCCTTCCGCCCGAGGCCATCAGCGATCCGGCGGCGATGCAGAGATTCCAGCAGGCGCAGGGGCAGCTTTCGGGCGCGCTCGGCCGGCTGCTGGTCGTCGCGGAGAACTACCCCCAGCTGAAGAGCGACCAGAATTTCCGCGACCTGCAGGCGCAGCTCGAGGGCACGGAGAACCGCATCACGACCGCGCGCAACCGCTTCATCGCCGCCGTGCGCGAATACAACGTGCTCACGCGCCAGTTCCCCACCAACCTCACGGCGATGCTGTTCGGCTACAAGGAGAAGGCGTCGTTCACGGTCGAGAACGAGAAGGCGATCGCGGCCCCGCCCAAGGTGGACTTCTCGCGCCCGGCGCCCGCGGCCCCGGCGCCCGGCAAGTAGCGCCCCGCGCGATGTCCGCCTTCCTTCGCCGGTTCCTCGCGGCGGGCGCGTTGCTCGCCGCGGCGCTCGGCGCGCACGCGCAGGAGACGCCCGTCCCGGCGCTCACCGGGCACGTGGTCGACCTCACGTCCACGCTGGATAGCGGGCAACGCGCGGCGCTGGATGCGAAGCTCGCCGACTTCGATCGCTCGCACGGCTCGCAGGTCGTGGTGCTGCTGGTGCCCACGATCGGCCAGGAGTCCATCGAGGAGTTCGCCGGCCGCGTGACCGACCAGTGGAAGCTCGGGCGCAAGGGTGTGGACGACGGCGTGCTCTTCGTCGTCGCGAAGAACGACCGCAAGATGCGCATCCACACGGGACGGGGCGTGCAGGGCACCCTCACCGACGCGCTGTCCAAGCGCATCGTCGCCGACCTCGTGGCTCCGCATTTCCGCCAGGGCGACTTCGCGGGCGGCATCGATGCCGGCGCGGACGCGATCGTGAAGGCGATCGAGGGCGAGTCGCTGCCGCTTCCCGAGCGCCGGGCCGCTTCGCGTGCGAGCCCCTCGTCCTCGATCGGGGACCTGGTCTGGCTTGGCGTGATCCTCGTGCCCGTCGTCGGGCTCGTCCTTCGCTCGATGTTCGGGCGTTTCTTCGGCGCGAGCCTCACCTCGGGCCTCACCGCGGTCGTGGCGTGGCTCGTCATCGGCAGCCTGGGCATCACGGTCGTCGCCGCCATCGCGGCATTCATCTTCACGCTCGTCTCGGGCAGCGGCGTGGGCCGCGCCGTGCGCGGAGGCGGTTGGGGCGGCGGCTACATCCCGGGCGGATGGGGCGGCGGGGGCGGCGGTGGATTCGGCGGCGGCGGCGGTTTCAGCGGCGGCGGCGGATCCTTCGACGGCGGCGGCGCCTCGGGATCCTGGTGATGGAAGCGAGGCGTTTCGCGCGGCACGCGCTCATGCATCCCGGCCGCGCCGCGCACGCGTTTCCCTCGTTGACGCTGGATGCCATCCAGGCTGAGATCGCGGCGCAGGAGCGCACGCACCGCGGCGAGATCTGTTTCGTCGTGGAGGCGGAGCTCAACACGTGGCAGCTCTGGCACGGCGTCACCGCGCGCGACCGCGCGCGCGAAGTCTTCGCGCTGCGCGGCGTCTGGAACACCGAGGAGAACAACGGCGTGCTGGTGTACGTCCTGCTCGCCGAGCGCGCGGTGGAGATCGTGGCCGACCGCGGGATCAGCGCGCGGGTCCCCGACGAGGACTGGCGGTCGATCTGCCGGGAGATGGAAACGGCGTTCGCGCAAGGGCACTACGAGCAGGGGGCCGTCGCCGGCGTGCGCGGCGTGGCGCGCCTGTTGGGGCAGGAGTTTCCCGGCCACGGCGAGAAGAAAAACGAGCTTCCCGATCGTCCCACGCTGATCTAGCGCAAGAAACGGCCACCTCGCCGGTGGTACGATCTGCGAAACTTGAACAAGGGCGGTGGGAGGCCTATGGAACAGACGGTCCAGAAGGCGCTGAACCTCCTCGAGGCGCTGGTGAAGTCCAACCAACCCAGGCGCCTCACCGAGCTCTCCCGCGAGCTCGGCCTCACCAAGCCGAACGTCTACCGGCTGCTCTCGACGCTGTCCATCCTCGGCTACGTGAAGAAGGACCCGGCCACGAGCCGCTATTCGCCCACCCTCAAGCTCTGGGAGATGGGCTCCATGCTGGTGCGCGACGTGGACCTCCAGTCGGTCGCCGGCCCGCGCCTGCGCCGCCTGTGCGAGGACACGCGCGAATCGGTGCAGCTCGCGGTGTGGGACGGCGGCTACGTTGTCTACGTCGACAAGGTGGACAGCCTGCAGCCCCTGAAGGCCATGACCAGCATCGGCTCGCGCGTTCCCGCCACCGTGGTCGCCACCGGCAAGGCGATGCTCGCGTGGATGGGGCCCGTCGCGCTCGACCAGGCCTTCGAGCACGTGAAGCGTTACACGCCCCTCACCATGACGCGCCGCAAGGACATCGAGCGCGACCTCGAGGAGACGCGCATGCGGGGCTATTCGATCAACCGCGGCGAGTTCCGCGCGGGGGTGGGCGGAATCGGCGCACCGGTGCGCGACCGCAGCGGCAACGTGGTGGCGGCGATCGGCGTGTGGGGCCAGGACAAGTCGATCCTCGGCGCACGCGCCGACGAGCTCGCGCACCTCGCGGTGTCGGCCGCGCGCGAGATCTCGCGCGAGATGGGATTCGTGGAGCCGGCGGCGGCGGCGCCCCGGCCCGTCGCAGCGCAGCCCGCCTAGTCTTTCCCGAGCAGCGTTTCGACTTCCGCGCGGCTCCTGCGGGGCACGCTCTCGTCCTCGGTGGCCGGGCCGCGGCGGCGCGTCATGCGCATGAAGATGAAGGCGCCCAGGGCGAGGAGCGCGAAGGGGCCGATCCAGAGCAGCAGCGTGACCGGCTTCCAGGGCGGCCGGTAAAGCACGAAATCCCCGTAGCGCGCCACCATGTACTCGCGGATCTGGTCGTCGGTCTTGCCCTGCGCCACCTGCTCGCGGATCTCGTTGCGCAGGTCGTGCGCGAGCGGCGCGTTCGAATCGGCGATGGTCTGGTTCTGGCAGACGAGGCAGCGCAGCTCCTCGGCGAGCGCCTTGAGGCGCGCCTCGACCACCGGGTCGGGCTTGGCCACTTCCTCGGACTGCGCGTAGGCGAGGCCGCAGCAGGCCGCGACCAGGATCGCGAGCCAGCGCCTCATGCGCCCAGGCTCTTCAGCAGCGGCAGGATCTTGGCCTCCAGCGCCTCCGGCGTCACCGGGCCGATCTGCTTGTAGCGGATGATCCCCTGCTTGTCGATCACGAACGTCTCGGGGACTCCGTAGACGCCGTAGTCGATGCCGATCTTGCCGTCCTCGTCGAAGGCGGACGCGACATAGGGGTTGCCGAGCTTCTGCAGCCACTGCAGGCCGTCTTCGCGCTGGTCCTTGTAGTCGAGCCCGACGATGGGCACCGCATTCTTCCTGGCGAAGTCGAGCAGGACCGGGTGCTCCACGCGGCACGACACGCACCACGAGGCCCAGACGTTGAGCATCCAGACCTTGCCCTTCATGTCCTCGGGCGCGATCATGCGCGCCGGCTCGTGCAGCTCGGCCACGCGGAAGGCGGGCGCGGGCTTGCCGATGAAGGGCGAGGGGATCTCGCGCGGGTCGCGCGTGAGCCCCACGGCGAGGAACACCGCGAGCAGGAAGAAGGCGGCGAGCGGGAGGATGTAGCGCAGCTTCACGTTCAGGCCTTCGCCGCCGCGGCGCCCGCGGGCATCGCGGCTTCCTTGCGCAGGCGGTAGCGCCGGTCGCTCACCGCGAGCATCCCGCCGATCGCCATCAGGAAGCAGCCGCCCCAGATCCAGTCCACGAAGGGCTTGTGGTAGATGCGCACGCCCCAGGCGCCGTCGCCCACGGGCTCGCCGAGCGACACGTAGAGGTCGCGGATCACGCCCCAGTCGATGGCGGCTTCGGTCATGGTCTGGCCGGCGACCGGATAGGCGCGCTTCTCGGGATTCATCGCGAACGGCGTGCCGCCCGGCTTCTTCACCTCGAAGTCGCCGCGCACGGCCGTGTAGTTGGGGCCGGGCACCTCTTGCGTGCCGCGGAAGGTGAACTCGTAGCCGGCGATGGTCACGCTCTGGCCCGGCGTCATGCGCAGGTCGCGCTCGGTCTCGTAGCCTTTCACGAGGGTCACCCCGAGGATGAAGACCGCGATGCCCACGTGGGCGACGGTCATCCCGTACCAGGAGCGCGGTTGCGCGGCCCAGCGCGCGCGAAGCGTGGCCTGCGGCGCCGTCGAGATCCGCGCGTGCAGCTGCACCGCCGTGGCGGCCATCACCCAGAGGGCCAGCCACAGCCCCAGCACGACGAGCACCGAATGCCGGCCGAACGCGAAGGGCAGCAGCAGCGCCGCGGCCACCGACGCGGCGAGCGCCCAGCGAAGGCGGATCCAGAGGCCGGGAAGCTCCGCGCGCTTCCAGCTCGCGATGGGCCCCACCGCCATGAGGAAGACGGCCGGTGCCATCAGCGGGACGAACACCGCATCGAAGTAAGGCGGGCCCACGGAGATCTTGCCGAGGTTGAGCGCATCGAGGAAGAGCGGGTAGAGCGTGCCCAGGAGGACCGCCGACATCGCCACCGTGAGCAGCACGTTGTTGGCGAGCAGCATCGACTCGCGGGAGATCGCGGAGAACCCGGCGCCCAGCCCCACGCGCGGCGCGCGCCACGCGAAGAGCGCGAGCGAGCCGCCGATCACGGCCACCAGGAAGATGAGGATGAACACGCCGCGCCGCGGGTCGGTCGCGAACGCGTGCACGGAGGTGAGCACGCCCGAGCGCACGAGGAAGGTCCCCACCAGCGAAAGCGAGAAGGCCACGATCGCGAGGAGCACCGTCCAGCTGCGGAACGTGCCGCGCTTCTCCGTGACCGCGAGCGAATGGATGAGCGCGGTGCCCGCGAGCCACGGCATGAAGGAAGCGTTCTCGACCGGATCCCAGAACCACCAGCCGCCCCAGCCCAGCTCGTAGTAGGCCCAGGCGCTGCCCAGAGCGATGCCCACCGTGAGGAAGCTCCACGCCGCCGTGGTCCACGGCCGCGACCAGCGCGCCCAGGAGGCGTCCAGCCGCCCCTCGATCAGCGCGGCGAGGGAGAACGAGAAGGCGACCGAGAATCCGACGTAGCCCATGTAGAGCATCGGCGGATGGATGACCATGCCCGGATCCTGGAGCAGGGGATTCAGGTCCTGCCCTTCGTCGGCCGCCGGCAGGAGGCGCTCGAACGGATTGGAAGTGAGCAGGAGGAAGAGCAGGAACCCCACGCTCACGAGCCCCATCACGCCGAGCACGCGCGCCACGAAGCGCTCCGGCAGCGACCGGCTCAACGCGGCGACCGCGAACGCCCATCCCGAAAGCATGAGCACCCAGAGCAGGATCGATCCCTCGTGGGATCCCCACGTGGCGGCGAACCGGTACTGCACGGGCAGCTTCGAGTTCGAATGGCTCGCCACGTTCAGCACCGAGAAGTCGCTCGTCACGAAGCAGTAGGCGAGCGCGGCGAAGGCGGCGGCCACGAAGACGAACTGGCCGACGGCGATGGGGCGCGTGGCGCCCAGGAGCGCCGGGATGCCGGTGCGCGCGCCGAAGAAGGCGAGCGCGACCTGCGCCAGCGCGAGGGCGAGGGCGACGATGAGGGCGAAGTGGCCGAGCTCGGGGATCATCGTCCGCCTTTCTGGCCCGCGAACGCGGACTTGTCCATCGGATGGCCCGCCTTGCGCAGCGCCTCGGCCGCCTCGGGAGGCATGTAGTTCTCGTCGTGCTTGGCGAGCACCTCGTTGGCGTGGAAGACGCCGTCGGGCTCGATGCGTCCCTGCGCGACCACGCCCTTGCCCTCGCGGAAGAGGTCCGGGAGGATGCCCGTGTAGGTGACGGCCACGGTCTGCGCCATGTCGGTCACCCGGAAGCGCACCGTGAGCGCATCCTTGTCGTGCACGACGCTTCCGGCCTCCACCAGGCCGCCGATGCGGAAGTTGCGCCCCTGCGGGGCCTCGTGCGCGGCCACCTGGCTCGGCGTGAAGAAGAACACGAGGTTCGACTGGAATGCGTTCAGCACCAGGGCCGCCGCGACGCCGAGCACGGCGAGGCCGGAGACGATCCACACCGCGCGCCTAGTCCTGGGCTTCAAGGTCACGCTCCGCTTCGATGGCCCGCAATGCCCGCGCGCGCCGCAGCGCAAGCGTGGCGATCTCGACGGCGATCGCGATCGCCGTCATCCCGTAAGACATCCAGAGGTAGTACTGGTGGTTCACAAGGCCCTCGCCCAGCGCGTGCGACGCTCGCGCTCCAGGATGATGGCACGCGCCCGCACCAGCGTCGCGCCCATGGCATACATCCAGCACGCGAAGGCCATCAGCAGCATGCCCCACAGCATCGTCACGTGCATGGAGGTGCCGGTGAACTTCACGGTGGAGCCCTGGTGCAGGGTGTTCCACCACTGGACGGAAAAATAGATGATCGGCAGGTTCACGACCCCGATCAGCGCGAGGAGCGAGGCGGCGCGGTCGCCGCGGCGCGGGTCCTCGAAGGCGTTGGCGAGGGCCATGAAGCCGAAATAGAGGAAGAGCAGCACGAGCTCGGAGACCATGCGCGCGTCCCACGCCCAGTAAGTGCCCCACGTGGGCCGGCCCCAGAAGGCGCCCGTCCAGAGGGCCACGAACGTGAACATCGCGCCGGTGGGCGCGAGGGCGCGCGCCATCATGGCGCCCAGCCTCGTGTTGAAGGTGAGCGAGAGCGCGGCATAGCAGGCCATCACGAGGTACAGGAACATCGACATCCAGGCGGCCGGGACGTGGATGAAGATCACGCGATAGACCTCGCCCTGCTGCGCGTCGGTGGGCGCCACCACGAGGCCCATGTAGAGGCCGGCGGCCGCGAGGATCGCCGCGGCGGCGAACGCCCACGGGGCCACCCATCCGGCCAGGCGGTAGAAGGTCGAGGGCGAGGCGAAGTAGAACCAGTTCATCGCGTCAGTCCAGGGCGATTCGGATGGCGGCGCACACGGCGGGCGGAAGGGCCACGCAGCCTGCGAGCAGGCCCGCCCCCAGCAGGGAAAGGTGGGGTGCGGGCGAGACGCCCGCGGCCTGCGCCTCGGCCGCGCCCGCGCCGAAGATGAGCACCGGGACGAAGAGCGGCAGCGCGAGGAGTGCCAGCAGCACGCCGCCGCCGCGCGCGCCCAGGGTGAGCGCGCTGCAGGCCGCGCCCAGCAGCGAGAGCAGGGGCGTGCCGATGAGCAGCCCGAAGGCGAGCGTGCCGAGGGTCGCTCCATCGAGGCCGTATTGCAGGGCAAGGAGCGGCGAGAGCACGGTGAGGGGAAGGCCCGTCACCGCCCAGTGGGCCGCGATCTTGCCGCTCGCCCACGCCATCATCGGGTGCGGCGAAAGCGTCATCTGCTCCAGGGAGCCGTCGGTGTAGTCGGCGGCGAACATCGCCGGCAGCGACAGGAAGGCGGCCAGCAGGGCGCAAACCCAGATCACGCCGGGCCCCACGCGCTCGAGGATGCGCGGCTCCGCGCCGATGCCCAGGGGGAAGAGCGTGCAAACGAGCGCGAAGAAGGCGATCACCAGCAGCGTCTCCCCGGGATGGCGCCAGGCGATGCGCAGGTCGCGAGCGAAAGCCCAGGTGAAACCATTCATGCTCCGAGCCTGACTTCGCGCGCGGGGCGCGCGGCAAGCGGCTGGTGCGTGGCGATCACCGCGACGCGCCCGGCGGCGACGTGCTGCTCGAGGAGGGCGTTGAAGAGCGCTTCGCCGTCGGCGTCGAGCGCGGTGAGCGGCTCGTCGAGGATCCAGAGCGGCGCCGGGTCGAGCACGAGCCGGGCCATCCCGATGCGCCGGCGTTGCCCGGCCGAAAGGCGGCGGGCCGGCAGGCGGCGGCGCCTGGCGAGGCCCACGCGCGCGATGGCTTCGTCGAACGCACCTGCTTGCACCGTGATGCCGCGCAATGCGAGCGCCACCTGCAGGTTCTCCTCCACGGTGAGCTCGTCCTTCACGCCGGCCGCATGCCCCGCGTAGAGGACGTCCGCGCGGAATTCGTCGGCACGCGGGGGCGCTCCATTCCACAGCACCTCGCCCGCTTCGAGCCGCGTGAGACCCGCCAGGCCGCGCAGCAGCGTGGTCTTGCCGCTGCCGTTGGGCCCGCGCACTTCCACCCATTCGCCGGCCTGCGCCGCGAACGAGACGTCGCGGAACAGGCGCACGTCTCCGCGGGCGCAGGCAAGGTTGCGCGCCTCGAGCCCGCTCAGGGGACCACCTTGTCGATCAGGATCGCGACATCGCGCGCGCCGGGCTTCACCACCGAGCTGGTGCCGACCAGGTCTCCGGCTTGCGGCAGCGCGTTGCCGGAACGCGAGATGCGCGCCTCGATGCGCACTGCCGCGGCGCTCGAGAGCTTCGCCATGGGCCCCATGGCCATGCTGTCGTCGAGCTTGAAGCTCATCGGCAGCGCCGGGGGCGAGGAGCGCAGCACCGCGAGCGGCATGCGCGGACCGCCTTCGGCCCGCGCGAAGACGAAGAGCGTGTCGGAGGCGGCGACCTTCGACGACAACGCGGGCGCGATCGCGACCGAGCCGGTCACCGTCGTGGCATCGGCGGCTGCTGCGCCGCCGGGCATCTTCGCCGGCGCGGCGGCAGCGGGTGCGGGGGCTGCCGCCACCCGCGATTCGGCGATGGGCTTGCCGGCCGCGGCCGCCTTGCCCCGCACCTCCTCGAGGATCGCCGCGACCTGGCGTGCATCCTCGGAGCCCGGCGGAAGGTCCGCGGCGAGCGTTTGCCAGTAACCGGCGGCCGCGGCGTAGTCGCCGGCGTCCAGGGCGGCGGTGGCGGCCAATGCGAGCGCCTTCTTGTGATGCGGGTCGGCCGCGAGCGCCTCGCGGGCGAGCTCGGCCGGGCGGCCGGCGAGCGAGCGGCCCTGTGCCATGCCGAGGGCGTCTGCGAAATCGGCCAGGACGTCGGGATTGCCGGGAAGCAGCGTGGCGAGATGCTCGTAGGCGCGCGCGGCCTCGTCGAAGCGTCCGAGCGCGGCGAGGGAGCGCGCGAGCAGCGCCCAGCCCTGCGCATCGTCGGGACGCTCGCGCACCTTCTTCGCGAGGCTCTCGACCATGGCCACGATCTGCTTGTCGTCCATCTTGGCGTTCTCGCCGCCCATCCCATGCGGCGCCGGCGCACCCGCGGTGCCCAGGGAAAGCGGCGAGCCCAGCGTGAAGTACACGCCGAAGGCGAACACCGGCAGCAGGAAAGCGGCGACCACCGCGGCGATCCACGGCTGGCGCGACGTGGCCTCGGAGCGTTCCTGCGGCTCGGCGAGATCCTCGCGGGCGCGGTCGACCAACTCGGCGAGCGCGCCTTCGCGCTCGCTCGCCGGCAGCACGCCGTTCGCGACGTCGGCTTCGATCTCCCGGCGCTGCCCTCGCAGCACGGCGAGGTTCGCCTGCACGGCACTGGGGCCGGCGAGGGCGCGGGGTCGCAGCAGCGGCACCAGCACGAAGGCGAGCGCGGCGGCGGTCATGAGGGTGGCGAGCAGCCAGAAAATGGCCATGCGGGGCGGTGTAACTCTCGGAATGCGAATGAAATTATAACGAAAGGGGCGGGGGGGCCTTGCGCTAGCGCAAAGTGGCCGTCATGGCCTGGGGCATCTCTTCCGATTAGAATGCGCGCAAGACAACGGAACGCGAGAAGTCGGCTCAGGTGAGGCACTACTCGATTCTCGAGTACGCGCGGTTCCGCTGGTTCAAGGCGTCCGTCGCGTTGTGCGCGGTCGCCGCGATCGCCTACCTCTGGCACGACCCGGTGCCCAAGCCCTACGGCGGCACGTGGCTGGGCTACACGCTGGGCACGATCGGCGCGCTCCTCATCCTCTGGCTCCTCTGGTATGGCGTGCGCAAGCGGCGCTACGACGCGCAGGGCAGCGTCCAGGGCTGGCTTTCGGCGCACGTGTACCTGGGCGTCGCGCTCGTCGTGATCGTCACGCTGCACACCGGATTCGAGCTGGGGTGGAACGTTCATACCCTCGCCTACGTGCTGATGCTCGCCGTCGTCCTGAGCGGCCTCTACGGGACGGTCGTGTACATGCGCGTGCCGCGCGCGATGACCGCCAACCTCGGCGAGGAGACGCTCGACTCCCTCCTGCTGCGCATCGCCGACGTGGACCGCGAGATGCGCGAGAAGGCGCTGTCGCTTCCCGACGCGCTCCTCGCGCTGGTGGACCGGTCGGTCAACGGCACCCGCCTCGGCGGGGGCGTCCTGCGCCTCATGAGCGGGCGCGACCCGTCGTGCCCGACCGCCGCGGCGGTGCGCGACTGGCCGCGAGTCGCCGCGGGCCTCAAGGGGGATGCGGCGCGGCTTTCCAAGGAGGTGTACGGCGAGCTGCTCCAGAAGAACCAGCTCCTCGCCCGGGCCCGCCGCGACATGCGCTACCAGGCCATCCTCGACCTCTGGCTCTTCCTGCACGTGCCGCTCGCCTTCATGCTGCTCGCCGCGCTCACCGCCCACATCGTGTCGGTCTTCATCTACTGGTGAGGGCATGAAGCTCCTCGTGATCCAGCAGGGCACCCGCGGGGGCCTCGCCACCCAGTCGCGCAAGACCGTGGTCGCGGAGTGGATCCGCGTGGGCCGCAACGCAAGCTGCGAGATCCACCTGCCCGACCCGCGCATCGCCCTGGAGCAGGGGATGATCGTGAACCGCGACGGGCCGGTGTACCTCGAGGGCGAGGCGGGCCGCGAGGACATCACTCGCAAGAGCGTGCGCTCCGTGCGCCTCACCCCCGGCGCGCCGCTCGACATCGGGCCCTACCGCCTGGAGGCGTTGCCCGCGCCGGCGGGCTTCGACGGTGCCGTCAAGGTGGACCTCGTGCGCCCCCTCGCGGAGACGCCGGCCCTCGAAAGCCGCGCCTCGCTCAAGACGCTCGCTTCCATCGGCATGTCCAAGCGCGGCGCCGCGTGGCTCGGCCTGCTCGTGATCCTCGCCGCGTGCCTCGCCATTCCCGCGGGCGACGTGCTGCACCTGCCGTGGGGAGCGAACGGGCTCGACCGGCAGTGGAACCCCGGCGGGCTGATGCTCGCGCACCAGCCCATCGAGAACCGGTGCGGCGCGTGCCACCAGGTCGCGTTCCTGCACGTGAAGGATCGCGCCTGCCTCGAATGCCATGCCAAGGTGGGTCACCACGTCGCGCAGGCGATGCAGCCGGCGGCGCTCTTCGCAGGCGAGCGGTGCGCGAGCTGCCACAAGGAGCACAAGGGTCCCAAGGCGCTGCATCGCGACGACGACGGATTCTGCGTCGCGTGCCACCGCGACCTCGGCGCGCGCGCCCCCAGGGCGCAGGTACTCCCCGTCTCCGATTTCGCGAAGGCGCATCCCGCGTTCCAGCTCTCCATCGGCACCGGGCCGGCAGCGCGCCGCGAGCGGCAGGATCGCGCGCACCCGCTCGTGGACGATCCGGGCCTCGCCTTTCCCCACGCGAAGCACCTGGATCCGGCCGGCGTGAAGTCGCCGACGCGCGGGCGCGTGGCGCTCGATTGCGCGAGCTGCCACAAGCCCGACGCCTCGCGCCGCATGTTCGAGCCCGTCTCCATGGCGCGCGACTGCCAGGAGTGCCATCGCCTGGAGATCGAGCCCGCCGTCACGCAACGACAGGCGCCCCACGGCGACCCGGCCGCCGCCGTGGCCATGATCGACGAGTTCTATGCGTCGCTCGCCCTGAACGGCGTTTCCGACAGCTTCCAGAAGGCGTTCGGCGTGCCGGGCGAAGGGTTGCTGCGCCGCGTGGGCGAGCCCACTCCCGCCGAACGGGAGAATGCGTTGCGGCTTGCCTCGCGCAAGGCGCGCGCGGTGGCGATCGACCTTGTCGAGGTGCGGGTCTGCAAGACGTGCCACCAGGTCGCTCGAAAGCCCGCGCCGGCCTCCGCGCCGCCCGCCTGGAGCGTGGCGCCCGTGCGCACCTCCAACCGGTGGATGCCGCATGCGCGCTTCGACCACGCCGCCCATGCGCAATCGAAATGCCAGGACTGCCACGACGTCGCGAAGTCCAAGTCGCTGCACGAAGTGGCGATGCCCACCATCGAGACGTGCCGCGAGTGCCACGGCGGATCGCGGCCGCAAACCGGCAAGGTCACCTCCAATTGCCTGCTCTGCCACGATTTCCACGACGCGCGCCACCCGTGGGATCCGTCGTTCGTGCCGAGCGATCCGAAGCGCGTCGTGCAGGAGGTCCATGCGCGCTAGCACGCTGCTCGCGCTCGCCTTGCCCGCGTGCCTCGCGGCGTGCGGCGGCGCAGGCGGCGGCTCATCGGGAGCACCGGCGGCGTGCACCTCGGGATGCGCGGGCGCACCGCCGCTGCTCGCAGTGGCCGACGTGCGGCGCATCATCGCGCAGGCGGTGGGGGAGGCGCAGGCGCACAACGTGCACGCGCAGGTCGCGGTGGTCGATCGCGTCGGCAACGTGCTCGCGGTCTTCCGCATGGACGGCGCGCCGGCGACGGTGGCCATCTCGAGCGGGCTGGGCGTGCAGGGCGGCCTCGACGGCGTGCCGTCCGGCATCGTTCCCGCCGCGCACGCCGCCATCGCGAAGGCCATCACGGGCGCCTACCTCTCGTCGGCCGGCAACGCTTTCTCGACGCGAACCGCAAGCCAGATCGTGCAGGAGCATTTCAACCCGGGCGAGGCGCAGCAGCCCTCGGGGCCCCTTTACGGCGTGCAGTTCTCGCAGCTCACGTGCTCGGACGTGAACCGCAACGTGTCGCACGGCAGCGTGGGCCCGAAACGCTCGCCGCTCGGGCTCGCGGCAGACCCGGGAGGCCTTCCGCTCTACAAGGACGGCGTGTTGGTCGGCGGCGTGGGCATCGAGGCCGACGGGCAATACGGCATCGACCGCGACATCTTCGACAGCGACACCAACGCAGAGGAGCTCATCGCCGTGGCGGGGGGCCGGGGATTCGATGCGCCGCAGGACGTGCGCGGGGATCGCATCACCGCCGACGGCCGGACGTTCCGCTATGTCGACTCGGAGAGCCTCGCGTCCGATCCGTCGCGCGCGCCGTCCTTCGACGCGCTGCCGGGCGCGCTGGTGGCGGTCGATGGTTTCGTCGATGCCTCCGTGCACGCGGGCACCGCATTCGGCGACCCGGCCTCGGGCGTGCGGCCCGACACGGGGGCGTTCGCCGCGTCGCAGGGCTGGATTCTCGTCGACGCCTCCAACGCGCCGCGATTCGCGCCGCGCGATGCGGCCGATGGCTCCCTCGACGCGGCGGAGGTCGCGAACCTGCTCAACCACGGCCTCGCGATCGCCCACCGCGCCCGGGCGCAGATCCGCCGGCCGCTCGGCTCGAGCGCGGAGGTGACGCTGTCCGTGGTGGACGTCGAGGGCAACGTGCTCGGGCTCGTGCGCACGCCCGATGCGCCGACCTTCGGCATCGACGTGGCCGTCCAGAAGGCGCGCACCGCGCTTTTCTTCTCGCATCCGCAGGCGGCGGCCGAGCTCGCCGCCGCGCCCGACGCGGTCTATCTCTCGGGACTGGGAACCGCTTCGATCGCGGGCTACGTGCCCCGGGTCCGCGATTTTCTCGGCGATCCGGCGGCCCTCACGGGCACCATCGCGTGGAGCGCACGGGCCGTGGGAAACATCGACCGGCCCGACTTTCCCGACGGCATCGATGGCACGCAGGAGGGTCCGCTCTCGACGCCGCTCGCGCGCTGGAGCCCGTTCAACGTGGGCTTCCAGCTGGACGTCGCCTACAACCAGTTCGTGAAGGGCGTGCTGGGCGACCTCTCGCAGGGCTGCGCGGGAAGGGCGCCGGCCGGATCGACGCTCCCCGATGGCGGTATCGCGCGCCTTCGCAACGGCGCCCAGGTCTTCCCGGGCGGCGTCCCGATCTATCGCGGCGGCCGTCTCGTGGGCGCCGTCGGCATCTCGGGCGACGGCGTGGACCAGGACGACATGGTCGCGTTCCTCGGCCTCGCGCAAGCCGGGGGCGCCCTCGCGAACGCGGCGCCCGCGATGCGCGCGGACACGCTCGCCCCGCGAGGCGTCCGCCTTCGCTACGTGCAATGCCCGCAGGCGCCGTTCAACGACTCCACGGACGAAAATGTCTGCGCGGGCCTTTAGCCTCGTGATGCTCTTCGCCCTCCCGGCCCTGGCGCAGGAACGGCCCTATCCGCCGGCCTCCAATCCGGACGAGGAAGTCGCGCCGCGCCGCGCGGGCCCCAGCGAGCCGTTGCGGTACTTCCCGCCGCCCGTCGATCCGGCGCAGGTGCCGATGCCCGCCTACGATGCGCCGCGCGAGACGCTGCCCGTGCCCGATCGCTGGCGCATCATGCGCGCCCTGGGCTTCGCGGCCCCCTGGTACGACCCGTACAACCAGAATGCGTTGAAGGCCGACCTGCCGATCGCGAGCGAGCCGTGGGTGCGGGAGCATTGGCCGGACCTCGCGCACCGGTTGCAGCCCGACTGGTTCCTCAACCTGGGCGCCGTATCGGACACCGTGCTCGAGGCCCGGCGGCTTCCCACGCCCGTGGGACCGCAGACCAATGCCCGTCCCGGGTCCTACGACGTGTACGGCCAAGGCAAGCAGTGGACCCTGGAGGAGACGCTGGTCCTCTCGATGTCGCTCATCAAGGGCGACACGACCTTCCGGCCGCCGGACTACGAGTTTCGCTTCGTGCCGGCCATCGAGGCGAATCGCTCCCACGTGGAGGAGGTGCGCGCGCTGCGCATCGACCCGCGCGAGGGCACGACGCGCGACGACAGCCATTTCGCGGTCCAGGAGCTGTTTGCCGACGTCCACCTGCGCAACGTGTCGCCGCGCTACGACTTCGATTCGGTGCGCGTGGGGATCCAGCCTTTCAACGCGGATTTCCGCGGCTTCCTCTTCCAGGACGTGCCGCTGGGCATCCGCCTGTTCGGCACGCGCGACAACAACCAGTGGCAGTACAACCTCGGGTGGTTCCGGCGCCTGGAGAAGGACACCAACTCGGGCCTGAACGACCTGGGCGCGCCGCTTCGCCGCGAGGATATCGTGGTGGCGAACGCGTACCGCCAGGACTTCCCGTGGCTGGGATTCACCTCGCAGGCCACGCTGGTCGCCGATTTCAACCATGAAGGCGACGGGCAGTTCTACGATTCGAACGGCTTCCTCGTGCGTCCCGCGGTGATCGGCGATTCGCGCCCGCACGACTACCGCGTCGCCTACCTGGGGTACAACGGCGACGGCCACATCGGGCGATGGAACGTCTCGGCGTCCTTCTACGCGGCGATCGGGCGCAACGACCACGACGAGCTCGCCGGCAAGCCGCAGGACATCCGCGCGGGGTTCGCCGCGCTCGAGGTCTCGCGCGACTTCAGCTGGGCGAGGCTGCGCATGAACCTCCTCGTGCAGTCGGCCGACCGCGATCCGTTCGATTCGAAGGCCACGGGCTTCGACGCGATCCTCGAGAACCCGCTCTTCGCCGGCGCCGACACGAGCTTCTGGATCCGCCAGGCGGTGCCGCTGGTGGGTGGGGGCGGTGTCGCCCTTTCGGGACGCAACGGCGTGCTCGCGAGCCTGCGCTCGTCGAAGGACCAGGGCCAGGCCAACTTCTCGAACCCGGGGCTGCTGCTCGCGGGCGCGGGGGCCGACTTCGACCTCACGCCGCAGGTGCGCGCGATCGGCAACGTCTCCTACCTGCGCTTCGGCGACACCACCGTGCTCGGCGTGCTGCGCAACCAGGCTCCGCCCTCGCGCGAGATCGGGTGGGACGTCTCCGCGGCCGTGCAGTGGCGGCCGTTCATGACGCAGAACATCGTGGTGAATGCCTCGGCCGCGGCGCTGCTGCCCGGCAAGGGCCTGAAGCAGCTCTACGACGAAGGGCAGCGCGGGCCGCAGTATTCGCTGCTCACCAACGTGGTGCTCACCTTCTGACATGGCGAGAGCGATATTCCTCGCCGCCATGCTCGTCCTCGGCACGCTCGCGAGCCACGCCGCCGAGGCGCCGCCCGCGCCGGCGGCCCAGACGGTGGAGCAGGCGAATGCGAAGAGCCTGGGTTGCGTGAGCTGCCACACGGCGACCGACCGGCACACGATGCACCAGAATCCCGGCGTGATCCTCGGCTGCACCGACTGCCATGGCGGGGACGCGTCGGTGGCCGTCCACGCCGCGCCGCGCGATTCGGCGGCCTACCGCGACCTCATGCGCCACGCGCACGTGCTGCCTTCCGACGAGAAGGCGTGGAACTGGCCCTCGAGCGCAAACCCGCCGGAGACGTACACGCGCCTGCTGCGCGAAAGCCCCGCGTTCGTGCGCTTCATCAATCCCGGGGATCTTCGCGTGGCGCGCGAGGCGTGCGGCGCCTGCCACCTGGCGATCGTCCATGCTTCCGAGCGAAGCCTGATGGCCACCGCCGCGATGTTCTGGGGCGCGGCCGCGTACAACAACGGGATCCTGCCGTACAAGCGCTCCATCCTGGGCGAAGCCTATACGCGCGAAGGCGGGCCCGCCTCGCTCCTGAATCCCGTGAAGGTGGATCCGTTCCTCGCCTCCAAGGGCATCCTGCCGTCGATCACCGCGCTGCCCGCGTGGGAGACGATTCCCCCTTCGGACGTCTTCCGCGTCTTCGAGCGCGGCGGCCGTGTGGCCTCCACGCAGTTTCCCGAGATCGGCTTGCCCAACTCGAGCGGGACGCTGGAGAAGCTGGACGAGCCGGGGCGCCCGGATTTGCGGCAGTCGAGCCGCGGGCCCGGCACCGGCAACCGCATCGCGGTGCCCGTCCTCAACATCACGAAGACGCGCCTCAACGATCCGCACCTCTGGTTCCTCGGCACCAACGAGCAGCCCGGCGACTACCGTTCCTCGGGATGCAGCGCCTGCCACGTGGTGTACGCCAACGACCGCGACCCGAAGCACTCCGCGGCGTACGCGCGTTTCGGCCACGACGGCGAGAGCGCGACGGCCGACCCCACGATCGCCCGCCGCGAGCCCGGCCATCCCATCCGCCACGAGTTCACGCGCGCCATTCCCTCGTCGCAGTGCATGGTGTGCCACATGCACCAGCCGAACGTGTTCGTGAACAGCTTCTACGGCACGATCATGTGGGACTACGAGGCGGATGCTCCCTTCATGTGGCCGAAGCGGCAGAAGTACCCGACCGCGGGGGAGGCGCGCGCGATCCTGGACCGCAACCCGGAAGAGGCCGCCATCCGCGGCAACTGGGGCGATCCGCAGTTCCTGAAGGACGTCGCGTCGCTCAACCCGAAGCTCAAGGACACGCAGTTCGCCGACTACCACGGGCACGGCTGGAACTTCCGCGAAGTGTTCAAGCGCGACCGCCACGGCACGCTGCTCGACAAGGACGGCCACGCGGTGGCCGACGACGATCCGGCCAAGTTCTCGAAGGCGGTGCACCTCACGAGCGTCCATTTGGACGTGGGGTTCCACTGCGTCGATTGCCACTTCGCGCAGGACGCGCACAACAACGGGCATATCTATGGCGAGGTGCCGGCCGCCATCGAGATCGACTGCGCCGATTGCCACGGAACGGCCGACCGGTATCCGACCCTGCGCACCTCGGGCCCGGCCGCGGGCCCGCGCGGGCTCGACATGACGCTGCTGCGCACCCAGGACGGCCGCCGCCGCTTCGAGTGGCGGCAGGGCAAGCTCTACCAGCGCAGCGCCCTCGACCCGGACAAGGAGTGGGAGGTGACGCTCGTCAAGGACACCGTCACGCCGGGCAACCCGCGCTACAACGAGAAGGCGGCGCGGGCGAAGCTCATGCACGCCGGTGCCGAGGGCCGTGCCGGGCAGTGGGGGCCGGGCGCGAAGGAATACGCGCACTCGAACGAGAAGGTCACCTGCTTCACGTGCCACCTGTCGTGGACGACGAGCTGCGCCGGTTGCCACTTGCCCATCCAGGCCAACTGGAAGACCGAGCGCCACCACTACGAGGGCGGCGAGACGCGCAACTACGCCACCTACAACCCGCAGGTCGCCCGCGACGACATGTTCCAGCTGGGCCGCGCGGGCCCGGTGAAGGCGGGGCGCATCACGCCGGTGCGCTCCTCATCGGCGCTGGTGCTCTCGTCCACCAACATCAACCGGGAGCGCATCTACGTGCAGCAGGCGCCGGTGGCGGCGAGCGGCTTTTCGTCGCAGGCCTTCGCCCCGCATTACCCGCACACCGAGCGCAAGACCGAGACCAAGCAATGCAGCGACTGCCACGTCTCGGCGGCCAACGACAACAACGCCATCATGGCGCAGCTGCTGCTGCAGGGAACCAACTTCGTGAACTTCGTGGGATTCCACGCGTGGGTGGGCGAAGAGCGCCACGTGGGCGCCGTCCAGGTGACGGAGTGGGACGAGCCCCAGGCGGTGATCGGAAGCTACCTGCACCGGTACGCCTATCCCGACTACTACGCCGCGCATGAGAAGCGCGGGGAGCGGCTGGAAAACGCCGAGGAGCTGGGCTCGCGCGGCCCGGTGGGCTGCGTGGCGCTGCGGGGGGAATACCTCTACGCGGCCGAGGGCCCGGGCGGGCTGCGCGTGTACGACGTGGCCTCCATCGGCAACAAGGGCGTCTCGCAGAAGATCATCACGGCGCCGTTCTCGCCCCTGGGCCACGACACGCACGTGGCCTCGGCGGACGCGCGCTGCGTGGCCCTGCCCACGGACCAGCCCATCAACCCGCTTCGCAACCAGGGCGAGCTGATGCGCGGGACCAACCTGGAGCAGCCCTTCCACCCGATCTATCACTATGCGGCCGTGGCCGACGCGGTCGAGGGACTCATCCTGGTGAACGTGGACACGCTCGCCGACGGCGAGCCGCGCAACAATTTCCTCTCGCGCGCGCTCACCTGGAACCCCGGCGGCGTGCTCGACGGCGCCACGCACGTGACGCTGGGCGGGCGCTACGCCTACGTCGCCGCGAAATCCGGCCTCGTGATCGTGGACCTGGACGACCCGTTGAAGCCCCGGCTCGCCGCGCAGGTGCCCCTGGAGGGCATGCGCGCGAGCGCGCTGCAATTCCGGTACCTCTTCGTCGTGGACGCGGCGGGCCTCGAGGTGGTGGACGTCACCGTGCCCGAGAGGGCCCGCAAGGTGGAGGGCGCCCGCGTGGCGCTCGCCGACGCGCGCCGCGTGTACGTCGCCCGGACGTACGCGTACGTCGCCGCCGGGCGCGAGGGGCTCGCCATCGTGAACGTCGAGCGTCCCGAGGTGCCCACGCTGCTCACCCGGTTCGATGCGGGCGGGCGCATCACCGATGCCCGCGACGTGATCGTGGGATCCACCAACGCCTCGCTCTTCGCCTACGTGGCCGACGGCGTCCACGGCGTCGAGGTGATCCAGCTCACGGCGCCGGATACGCAGCCGCGCTTCTACGGCTTCAGCCCCGAGCCGCGCCCGCAGCTGATCGCGTGGCGCGAGACTTCGTCGCCGGCCACCGCGCTCGCCAAGGGCCTCGACCGCGACCGCGCGGTGGACGAGACGGGCGGGCAGATCGCGGTCTTCGGCCGCATCGGCTCGCGGCCCTTCAATCTCGAGGAAATGCGCAGGATGTACCTCAACCCCGATGGCACCCCATGGACCGTAAAGGACCAGTGATCGCCGGCATCGCCGCGCTCGCGCTCGCCACGGCGGCGTGGGCCCAGGCTTTGCCTTACGAGACGAACGCGACGAACCTCGGCGTGGTGAATTGCGCGAGCAGCCTGTGCCACGGCTCGGCTTCCACCTGGAAGGACTCGAACATCCTGCAGAACGAGTACATCACGTGGTCGCGCGTGGACAAGCACGCCACGCGCGCCTATGCGGTGCTCTTCGAGGAGCGCTCGCAGCGCATCGCGAGGAACCTGGGGCTCAAGCAGCCCGCGCAGGAAGCCAAGCTCTGCCTCGATTGCCACGCGTACAACCCGGCGCCGGCGACGCGCGGCGAACGGTTCAAGGTGGCCGACGGCGTGAGCTGCGAGGCGTGCCATGGCCCCGCCGGCCCCTGGATCGAGACCCACGTCGCCCCGCACGCGACGCATGCCGACAACGTCGCGCACGGGATGTATCCCACCAACGAGCCGCTCGCGCAGGCGCGCCTGTGCCTTTCGTGCCACTTCGGCAATAAGGACCACTTCGTCACCCACCGCATGATGGGCGCGGGGCATCCGCGCATCAGCTTCGAGCTCGCGACGTTCGCGCAGACGCAGCCCGCGCACTTCGTGGTCGATGCGGACTGGGTGAAGCGCAAGGGCGCGTGGGATCCGGCGCGCACGTGGGCCGTGGGTCAGGCGCTCGCGGCCACCGAGATCCTCGACGTGCTCATGGACCCGAAGCGAAGCCGCGACGGCCTCTTCCCCGAGCTCGTGGTCTTCGATTGCCACGCCTGCCACCACCCGATGTCCGACGTGCGTTGGTCGCCGCGGACGGGCACGAGCCCGGGGCGCATCCGCCTGAACGACGCGAACTTCCTCATGCTGCGCCAGATCGCGCGCCGCGTGCTTTCCGCCGAAGGGGCCAACGAATTCGCGCAGCGCGTGGGCGAGCTCCACCGGGCCGTGGCGGGCGACGGGGGCGACACCCTCGAAGCGGCCGCGGCCCTGCGCACGAGCCTCGCGTCGCTCACGGCCGAGATCGCCCGGCGCTCGTTCGCCGCGGCCGACCTGCGCGCCATCGCGGTGGGCCTCGCCGAGGACGGCGTGCGCGGCGAATACCGCGACTACGCCGGCGCGGAACAGGCCACCATGGCCCTTTCGGACCTCTCGCGCTTCCTCGTCCAGCAGGGGAGCGTGAAGGACGTTCGCGGCACCAACGCGGCGCTCGACAGGCTGTACGATGCCGTGAAGGATGACGAGAAGTTCAAGCCCGAGCGCTTCCGCGCGGCGCTCGGGGATGTCCTGGCCACGCTCACGCCATGACCGCCTTCGACCAACGAACCGAATTCCAGCTGCACGACATCGGCATCATCGGCTCGGGCCCGGCGGGCCTGTCGGCCGCCGCCCACGCCGCCCAGCTCGGGGTGCCGTACGTGCTGCTCGAGGCCGAGCCGCACCTTTCGAACACCATCCACAAGTACCAGAAGGGCAAGCACGTCATGGCGGAGCCGCGCATCCTGCCGCTGCGCAGCGAGCTCGCCTTCGAGGCCGGCAAGCGCGAGGCGGTGCTGGAGGCGTGGGGGCGGCACACGCGCGATCGCAAATTGAACGTGCGCCACGGCTGCGAGGTCACGGGCATCGCAGGCGCCGACGGCGCCTTCGAGATCCTCACCCGCCGCGGCGAGTCGTTCCGCTGCCGCAAGGTGATCCTCGCCATCGGGCTGCAGGGCAACCTGCGCAAGCTGGGCGTGCCGGGCGAGGACCTGGAAGGCGTGCAGTACCAGCTCGACGATCCCGACGAGTTCGCGGGCGAGACCATCGTCGTGGTGGGCGCGGGCGACGCCGCGATCGAGAACGCCCTCGCGCTTTGCGAGAAGAATCGCGTGATCCTCCTCAACCGCAACGAGGAGTTCACGCGCTGCAAGGAGGGCAACCTCACGCTGGTCCTCAAGGCCATCAAGGAAGGGCGCGTCGACTGCCGCTTCGGCACGAGCGCGGCGAAGGTGGAGCGCACCGGCACCGAGCCGCCGCTCGCCTTCTCGGTGAAGGCTCCCGACGGCCCCGACGCGATCGAGTGCCACCGGATCATCGCGCGCCTGGGCGCCACGCCGCCGCGCAAGCTGGTCGAAGGGTTCGGCGTGCGCTTCCCCAATGCCGACGCGAACGCGGTGCCCGCGCTCTCGGACACCTACGAGTCCAACGTGAAGGGCCTCTACATCATCGGCGCGCTGGGCGGCTACCCGCTCATCAAGCAGGCCATGAACCAGGGCTACGAGGCGGTGGAGTTCGCCCTCGGGCGCGAGGTGGCGCCGGCCGACGAGCCGCTGCTCGAGAAGCGCCTCGTCCACTTCTCGCGCCGCAAGACCGTGTCGCAGTCGCTCGCGACGATCCAGGCGAGCGTCCCGCTCCTGCACGACGTGAACCGGCTGCAGCTGCGCGAGTTCATGCTGGAGAGCGAGCTCACCTCCCCGCGCGAAGGCGAGGTGATCTTCGAGCGCAACGACTACACCGACTCCTTCTTCATGATCGTGTCGGGCGACGTGAAGGTGGAGGTGCGCCGCGAGGGCGCGCCCCCCGCGTGGTTCTCGCTGCCCGCGGGACAGTACTTCGGCGAGCTGGGCCTCATCTCGGGACGGCGCCGGTCCAACACGGTGAAGGCGGGCGCCGATTGCGTGCTGCTGGAAGCGCCGCGGCGCGCGATGTTGAAGCTCATCGCCTCGGTGGAATCGGTGCGCAAGCGCATCGACGAGACCTTCCTCAAGCGGGCGGTGCGCGCCTACCTCGCGCCCATGCTTCCGGAGGCGGAGCTCGACGAGCTCGTGGCCCAGGGCGTGCGGGCGAAGAGCTATGCCGCCGGCGAGGCCTTCTTCCGCGAAGGCGATGCACCCGACGGCCTCTACCTCATCCGCCGCGGCTCGGTCACCGTTTCGCGCGTGCTCGCCGGGCGCGAGGTGGTCCTCTCGTACCTCGCCGCGGGCAACTACGTGGGCGAGATGGCGCTGCTGTCCGATACGCCGCGCATGGCCACGGTGAAGGCCGCGGTCGCCACGGAGGCGCTGGTGCTGGACGCCGGCACGTTCCAGCGCGTGCTCGCGCGCAACCCCCAATGGCGCCGGGAGATGGAAACGCTGCTCCTGGAACGGCTGCGCGTGAACGCGGCCATGGAAGCGCAGCCCGACCCGGGCAACCTGCTGGGCTTCCTGGTCCAGCAGGGCGTGGGCGAGGCGACCGACGTGCTGCTGATCGACGAGTCGCTCTGCGTGCGCTGCAACAACTGCGAGAAGGCGTGTGCCGACGTGCACGACGGCAATTCGCGCCTGAACCGCGAGGCGGGCCCCACGTTCGCGCAGATCCACGTGCCGACCTCGTGCCGCCACTGCGAGCATCCGCACTGCATGAAGGAGTGCCCGCCCGATGCGATCCACCGCTCGGCCGGCGGCGAGGTGTACATCGCGGACACCTGCATCGGCTGCGGCAACTGCGAGCGCAACTGCCCCTACGGCGTGATCCAGCTCGCGGCCGTCGATCCCGCGCGCCGGCGCCCGAGCCTGTGGAGCTGGCTCGTCCTGGGCGCGGGCCCCGAGCCCGGCCGCGAGCCCAAGGTCGCCTCGAAGGAGATCCCCAAGAAGGCGGTCAAGTGCGACATGTGCAAGGACCTCGCGGGGGGCGCGGCGTGCGTGCGCGCATGTCCCACCGGGGCGGCCATTCGCGTGAGCCCCGAGCAGTTCCTGGCGTTCGCCGAGACGCGCGAGTGAGCCGCAATCCCGCCGGGCTGATCGCGCGGGATCCGCGCGGCTTCGCCTGGCGCACGCTGAAGGCCTTCCGGGCCAACCAGGGCCTGCTGCTCGCGGGCGCCGTCGCCTACTACGCGCTGCTGTCGATCGTCCCGCTGCTCATCCTCATCGTGATCGTGCTCTCGCACTGGATCGACCCGGGGGAGCTGCTCGATGCGCTCGGGCGTTACCTCGAGTGGGTCGTCCCCGGCCAGTCGCAGCCGCTGGTGGGCGAGCTGGCAGGGTTCCTCGCGCACCAGCGGGTCACCGGGTGGCTGCTCGCCGTCACGATGATCTTCTTCAGCTCGCTCGCCTTCACGGTGCTCGAGAAATCCATGTCGGTGATCTTCACGCACCGCTTCGTGGAGCGGCGCCGCCATGCCCTCGTCTCGGCGCTGCTTCCGTACTGCTTCATCCTGCTGCTGGGCGTGGGCACGCTCATCGTGACGCTCGTCTCGGCGGGGCTCGAGGCCATGGGGCGGCGCGAGATCGAGTTCCTCGGCCACGTGTGGTCGCTGGGCGGCGTCTCGGGCGTGCTGCTCTACCTGCTGGGCTTCGTGGGCGAGGTCTTCGTGCTCACCTCGATCTACCTCGTGATGCCCGCCGGGCGCCTGCGCCTCACGCACGCGCTGATCGGCGGGGTGACCGCCGCCGTGCTGTGGGAGATCACGCGCCACGTGCTGGTCTGGTATTTCGCCACGCTCTCGCAGGTCCAGGTGGTCTACGGCTCGCTCACCACCGCGATCGTCGTGCTGCTGAGCCTGGAGCTCATCGCCACGCTGCTGCTCCTGGGCGCGCAGGTGATCGCCGAGTACGAGCAGCTCGCCCGCGAAAGGGCACGCGCGCCTAGTGCTTGACCTCGCCGATGAGGCGGTCGAGGTGGGGATCGGCCCGGTGGTTGGCGGCGTTCCAGCGCATGACGCCGTACATGGCGCCCGAGATGAACAGCCCGAACACCACGACCACCGACTGGATGCGCATGTCGAAGCGGATCATGAGCGAGTAGAGCGCGAGCATCACCAGGATGCTCACGTTCTCGTTGAAGTTCTGCACGGCGATGGAATGTCCCGCCGACATGAGCACGTGGCCGCGGTGCTGCAGCAGCGCGTTCATCGGCACCACGAAGAACCCGCCGGCGGCGCCGATCAGGATCAGCACGACGTAGATCGCCGGCATCCACTTGAGCGAGACCATGCTCACCACCGCGAGGCCCATCAGGATGCCCACCGGCAGCACGCCGACCGCGCGCTTGAGCGGCACCAGGCGCGCGGCGAGCACCGCGCCGATGGCGATGCCGATCGCCGAGACGCCCGAGAGCATCGCGCCCTGCTCGAGGGGCATGCGCAGGTGCCGCTCGGCCCACTTGATGACGATGAACTGCAGGCAGGCGCCCGCGCCCCAGAAGAGCGTGGTCACCGCGAGCGAGATCTGCCCGAGCTTGTCCTTCCAGAGGGTCATGAAGCAGCGCGAGAAGTCCAGCAGCAGGCGCACCGGGTTGCGCTCCTGGTGGGGATAGCGCGCGCCCGTGTCGGGAATGACGAGGTTGAAGGCGGCCGCCACCGCGTAGATGAGCGAGATCACCACGATCGCCGCCTCGGGCGCGGTGTCGATGTTGGTGTCGATGAACGGAAAGTCGAACTTGAGCAGCGTGGACGAGACTTTGGGGCCGATCAGCATGCCGCCCACCACGTTGCCCAGCACGATGGAAGCGACCGTGAGCCCCTCGATCCACGCGTTGGCCACCACGAGCTTCTCGGGCGGCAGCAGCTCCGTGAGGATGCCGTACTTGGCGGGCGAATAGGCCGCGGCCCCCAGGCCGACGACGGCGTAGGCGAGGAGCACCAGCCAGTAGGCCGGGATGTTGCCCATCGTCAGGTTATCGTTGAAGAGGATGAGCCCGCAGCCCACGACCTTCACGAGGTTGGTCACGAACATCACGCGGCCCTTGGGCATCGAGTCGGCGAAGGCGCCCACCAGGAACGCGAGGACCACGTAGGAGATCGTGAAGAAGAACTTGAGCAGCGGCGTGAGCCACGCGGGCCCGTCGAGCTGCGCGAGCATCGCGATCGCCGCGATCAGCAGGGCGTTGTCCGCCAGCGACGAGAAGAACTGCGCCGCGAGGATCGTGTAGAAGCCGCGCTTCATGCCGGGTGGGCGGCGCGCCACTCCCGCAGGGCCGGCTCGGCGAGCGGCTTGGCGAAAAGGTGCCCCTGGGCGAAGTTGCAGCCCAGCGCCGCGAGCGCATCGCGCGTGTCGGCGCGCTCGACGCCCTCGGCGACCACCCGCAGCCCGAAGTGCCGCGCGATGTCGATCGCGCTCGCCACGACGGCGCGGTCGGCCTTGTCCTCGAGCATGCCGGCGACGAACGGGCGGTCCACCTTGATCTCGTCCACGCCCAGGCGCCGCAGCTGGCCGAGCGAGGTGAAGCCGGAGCCGAAATCGTCGATCGCGATGCGCACGCCGATCGCCTTGAGCCGGGTGAGCGCCGCCACCGAGCGCTCGGCCTCGGCGAGGTTGGCGGTCTCGGGAATCTCGAGCGTGAGGCGCGCCGGCTCGATGCCCCAGGTCTTGATGCCCTGGTCGATGAGCGCCGGCAGCTCGCGGTCGTTCAGCACGCTGGGGGCGAGGTTCACGGCGACGGCCGGCTCGAAGCCCGCCGCGCGCCACTGCTGGGCGCTGCGCAGTGCCGCGTTCAGGATCCAGAAGGTGAGGGTCGAGATGAGGCCCGTGCGCTCGGCGATGCCCACGATGGTGGTGGGCGGGACGGCGCCCGCCTGCAGGTGGCGCCAGCGCACCAGCGCCTCCACCGCCACGGTGCGCCCGCTGGAGAGCGCCACCTGCGGCTGGTAGTGCAGCTCGAGCTCGTTGGCGCGCACCGCGCGCTCGAGGTCGATGTCGAGGCCGCGATAGAGCTCGGTCTCCACCGCCTCGTCGCCCTGGAAGACGTGGTAGCCCTCCTCGCGGGTCGCGGCGATGTGGCGCGCGACGTCCGCCGCCATGAGCAGGCCCGCCGGGTCGAAGCCGTGCTCCGGGAGCGTCGCCACGCCGACGCAGGGTCGCAGCACCGCCGAGCCTCCCTCGTGCGCCATGGGGCGGTCGAGCACGCGCAGCACCTTCACCGCGGCGAGCACGGCCTGGCTCGGGTGCGCGAGGCGCGGCAGGATGATGCACACCTCCTCGTCGTTGATCGGGGCCATGCGGTCCTCGTCGCGCAGCGCCTTGCGCAGGCGGTCGAGCACGAGCTCCATCGTGGTGGCAGGCGAGGGGCCGCGCAGCAGCGCGTGCAGGCGGTCGACGCGACGCAGCTCCAGCATCAGCACCGCGAGGTGGCCGTCGGTCGCGCGCGCGATCGCGGTCTCGCGGTCGAGCAGGCGCAGCAGCTCTTCGCGCGAGGTGGCCGGCGTGCCCTCGGCGGCGGCCGGCGCGGCGGGCTTGGGCGGAAGAGGGGCGTTCACGCGCTCACGCGAGGTAGAAGTCCTTCAGGTCGAGGTCGTACGCGCCCGCGGGCAGCCCGCGCTTGATGAACACCGGCTCCTCGCCCCCCGCCTTGTGGTCGTAGAGCAGGTCGAGCATCGCGGGGTGCGGCGAGCGCGTCTTGTCGGGGCCGGTGACCACCAGGACCCGCGGCTTGAGGCGGCGCACCTTGTTGTGCGCCACCACGATGGCCACTTCGCCCGTGGAAAGCTCGATGAGCGATCCCACGGGGAACACGCCGATCGACGAGACGAACTGCTGCACCAGCGGCTCGTGGAAGAACTCCCCCGCCCACCCCGAGAGGCTGCGCAGCGCCTCGTAGGAGGAAGCGGCGGCGGCATAGGGGCGGTGGTTGGTGAGCGCGGCGTAGGTGTCCACGATGCCCGCCATGCGGCCGAAGATGCCGATCTCCTCGCCCATGGCCGCGGCCGGGTAGCCGCTGCCGTTCATGCGCTCGTGGTGCTGCTCGATGCCCTCGATCACCTCGGGCGGGACGTTGGCGGTCTGCGAGAGGATGTCGATGCCGTGCTGCACGTGGCGCTTCGCCTCCTCGTATTCCTCCGCGGTGAGGCGCCCCTGCTTCTCGAGGAGCCAGCGCGGCAGCTTGATCTTGCCGATGTCGAGCAGCAGGCCGATCTGCGCGAGCTGCTCGAGCTGCGGCTTGGGAAAGCCGATGTGGCGGCCGAAGGCGCACAGGTAGACCGACACCTGCAGGCCGTGGCCATAGGTCGAGATGTCCTCCTCGCGAAGCCGCGCGATCCACATCGCCGCGTCGGGATTGCGCACGACGCTCTCCACCATCTCCTCGACGATCTCCTCGATGCGCTCGATCTCGAAGCTCTGGCCCAGGCGGATGTCGCGCGCGAGCTTGTCGAGCAGGTCGGAGGCCTTCTGCACCGCGGCCTGCGCGCGCGGCACTTCCTCCTCGACCGTGACCTGGTCCACGTAGGTCTGCACCTCGACGCCGGGCGGCATGAGCTCGGCGCGCGCGGCGAATTCCTGCGGCGTCTCGCGCGGCATCTCGGGGGGCGAAGCCTCCTCGGCGGCCTGCGCGCCGCCCTTTCGCCCGAGGCCCTTGAGCCCCGCGAGCATGCGCGAGAGCAGGCCCGGGCGTTGCGGGGTGCCCGCGACCGGATAGGCCACGTCCTGCGCGGGCGGCGCGGCGCGATCGCGCGCCACGGGGCGTACCGCGGGCGGTGGCGCCTCGCTCTCGCGCGAGTCCGGCCTTTTCTTCGCCGCGGGCCTGGCCGGGGCTTCCGGCGGCGTGGAGAGCACCGTGACCGATTCGGGATCGATTCCCTGGGAAGGACCGGCCACCTTCACCGGGGCGCGCGGCGAAGGCATGGTGTTGGTGGCGGGGCTGATGCCGGCCACCGCTTCGTACTCGGCGCCCGTGGAGCGGGCGCGGTCCACCATCACCCACTCGCAATGCGTGCGCAGCGCGTGGATCTGCTCGTCGTTCTCGATGAGGAAGCCCTGCAGGAGGAACGGCGTGTCCACCCACGGTCGATCGAGGTCAGCGACGAACATGCCGACCTTGAGGTCGGTGGTGAAGATCTTGGACGCCATGGCTCACGCGCATTCTAAGCGCAATTGACCTGCAAAAACGCGGAGTTACGGCAGAATGCTCACATGACTCGCATCCTCGACGGAATCCGCGTCCTAGACCTCACCCGCGTGCTCGCAGGGCCGTGGGCCACCCAGAACCTGGCCGATTTCGGGGCCGACGTGATCAAGGTCGAGCGCCCGGGGCAGGGCGACGACACCCGCAGCTGGGGCCCGCCGTTCCTTCGCGACCGCGAGGGGCGCGACACGCGCGACGCGGCCTACTACCTCGCCTGCAACCGCGGCAAGCGCTCCATCACCCTGGACATCGCGAGCGCCGAAGGCCGCGAGATCGCGCGCCGCCTCGCCCTCGCTTCCGACGTGCTGGTCGAGAACTTCAAGGTGGGCGATCTCAAGCGCTACGGGCTCGACTACGCGACGCTTGCCGCCGGGAATCCGCGCCTCGTGTACTGCTCGATCACCGGCTTCGGCCAGGACGGCCCCTATCGCGACCGGCCCGGCTACGACTTCATGGTGCAGGGCCTGGGCGGCCTCATGAGCGTGACCGGCGAGCGCGACGCCCTGCCGGGCGGGGGGCCGCAGAAGGTGGGGGTGGCCGTCTCCGACCTTTTCACGGGAATGTACGCGACGAGCGCGATACTCGCCGCGCTCCTGCACCGGCATGCGAGCGGGAAGGGGCAGTACATCGACCTCGCGCTCCTCGACGTGCAGGTGGCCACGCTGGCGAACCTGAGCTCGGCCTATTTCGCCTCGGGCGAGGTGCCGCGCCGCATGGGCAACGCGCACCAGGCGATCGTCCCGTACCACGTGTTCCGCGCGGCCGACGAGTTCCTCATCGTCGCGGTGGGCAACGACTCGCAGTTCGCGAAGTTCTGCGAGGTGATCGGCGAGGGCGGCTGGCCGCGCGACGAGCGTTTCGCGACGAACCCCGCGCGCGTGCGCCATCGCGACCTCCTGGTGGGCCTCATCGGCGAGCGGCTGAAGGAGCGCGCGGCGCGCGACTGGCTCGCAAGCCTCGCGGCCGCGGGCGTTCCGAGCGGGCCCATCAACGACCTCGCGCAGGTATTCGCCGATCCGCAGGTGCGTCACCGCGGGATGGAAGTGCGAGCGCCGCACGCGGCCGCGGGCGAAGTGCGCATGGTCGCGAGCCCGGTGAAATTCTCGGAAACGCCCATCACCTACGGCGTGGCGCCCCCCAGGCTGGGCGAGCACACGCAGGCGGTGCTGGAGGGCGTGCTGGGCCTTGCGCCGGCCGAAATCGAGGCCCTGCGCGCGAAGGGCGTGATCTAGGGCGCGCCCGCGCAAACTCGCCGCAATATCAGTTGTTGCTCAAGGTCTTGTGGGCTAGACTCGCCCCAGGATCTCCCCCAAGAGGGAACCCCAGGACGCTCAGCGAAGAGCGCCTTTCCAGGAGGGTGGAAGCTTGCAGCCGACCGACATCGCGCATCCCGACTACTTCCACAAGGTGGTCGACTGCCAGTGGGCGTGTCCCGCCCACACGCCGGTTCCCGAATACATCCGCCTCATCGCCCAGGGCCGTTACGCCGACGCGTACATGGTCAACTGGCACTCGAACGTCTTTCCCGGAATCCTCGGGCGCACGTGCGACCGGCCCTGCGAGCCCGCCTGCCGCCGTGGCCGCGTGGAGGAAAACCAGGGCGCCAAGCCCGAGCCGGTGGCCATCTGCCGCCTGAAGCGCGTCGCCGCCGACTACAAGGACGACATCCGCCCGCACCTTCCGAAGAAGGCCGCGCGGCGCAACGGCAAGCGCATCGCCTGCGTGGGCGCGGGCCCCGCGTCGCTCACGGTGGCGCGCGACCTCGCGCCGCTCGGCTACGACGTCACGCTGTTCGACTCCGATCGCCAGGCGGGCGGCATGATCCGCTCGCAGATCCCCAAGTTCCGCCTTCCCGAGAGCGTGATCGACGAGGAAGTGGGCTACGTGCTGGGGCTCGGCATCGAGCTGCGCGCGGGCCACCGCATCGATTCGCTCAAGGCGCTGCTCGCCGAGGGCTATGACGCCGTGTTCGTGGGCTCGGGCGCGCCGCGCGGGCGCGACCTCGACATTCCCGGCCGCAAGGAGGCCGCCGCGCACATCCACATCGGGATCGACTGGCTCGCCTCGGTGGCCTTTGGCCACATCACCACCATCGGCCGGCGCGTGGTCGTGCTGGGCGGCGGCAACACCGCCATGGACTGCTGCCGCTCGTCGCGGCGCCTGGGCGGCGCGGAGGTGAAGGTGATCGTGCGCTCGGGCTTCGAGGAGATGAAGGCGAGCCCGTGGGAGAAGGAGGACGCGATGCACGAGGGCATCCCGATCCTCAACTACCTCGTGCCCCGCGCGTTCGTGCACGAAGAGGGGCGCCTGACGGGCGTGCAGTTCGAGAAGGTGAAGGCGGTCTACGACGACAAGGGCCGGCGCTCGCTCGTGCCCACCGGCGAGCCCGACGAGGTGCACGAGTGCGACGACGTGCTGGTGGCCGTCGGCCAGGAAAACGCGTTCCCGTGGATCGAGCGCGATGCGGGCATCGAGTTCGACAAGTGGGGCATGCCGGTCCTCGATCCCGTCACGCTGCAATCGACCCGCCCCGACGTGTTCTTCGGCGGGGACGCGGCGCTCGGCCCGAAGAACATCATCTGGGCCGTGGCCCATGGGCACGATGCGGCGATCTCCATCGACCGCCTCTGCCACGGCGAGGACGTGCGCGACCGTCCGCCTCCCCACGTGAACCTCATGTCCCAGAAGATGGGCATCCACGAGTGGAGCTACGACAACCAGGTCGCCAACGACGCGCGCTTCAAGGTCCCCCTCAAGGAATTGAAGATCGCCCTGGCCAACATCCGCGAGGAAGTGGAGCTGGGGTTCGACCCGGAGCTCGCCCTCAAGGAGGCGAAACGCTGCCTCAACTGCGACGTGCAGACGGTCTTCGCGCCCAAGCTGTGCATCGAGTGCGACGCGTGCGTGGACATCTGCCCGATGGACTGCATCACCTTCACCGCCAACGCCGAGGAGGGAGAGCTTCGCGCGACGCTCAATGCCCCCGCGGAAAACCTGGCCCAGGCGCTCTACGTCTCGCCCGCCCTCAAGACGGGCCGGATCATGGCCAAGGACGAGGATGTCTGCCTGCACTGCGGCCTGTGCGCCGAGCGCTGCCCCACCGGGGCCTGGGACATGCAGAAATTCCTCCTGGAGACGACCCCGGCGGGCACCCGCTGCCCGAAACGGGTCCCCCAGGAGGCGGCCGCCTGAAAACGGCCGATTACGGGTGTAATTCCCTGTTTTCCCACGAATTCCGCGGTTGAATTTAGAATGCGCCCGCGTAAGTCGAAAAGGGGGAACAACGATGCAACGGAACAAGCTACTCAATGTGATCGCGAGGCCTGCGGCCGCGCTGGTCTTCGCGGGCGCTGCGCTCGCGTCCCAGGCCGCCTCGGCCGACCTCACGCCGGTGAGCCGGGTCAATCCCGAGTTCCCGCGCGAGGCGATCTCGGCGGGCGCCGACAACGGCAAGGTGCGCGCTCGCATGACCATCGATGCCTCGGGCGAGGTGACCCGCGTCGAGGTGATCGAGGCGAACCCGCGGCGCATCTTCGACCGCGCGGTCGTGAAGACGCTCTCGCAGTGGAAGTTCCCGGCCGGCACCGACGGCCGCACGATGGAAATCGACGTCGACTTCCACCGTTGACCCGTTACATGGGTAACCGCCCCGGCGGTTCCCATGTGACGCGGGCCACAGTCGTTCGCGATGCGGCGTCTCAGAATCCGTTCTGAACAAAATATGAGGAGACGCTGATATGTTGAAATCCCTGCTCATCGCGGCCACCGCCGCGATCCTCGCCTTCACCGCGCCGCTCGCCGCCGCCCAGGACAAGTCCAAGGGCACCGCCGCCGAGGCCCAGGCCATGGTCCAGAGGGCCATCGCCCACATCAAGAAGGTCGGCCGCGAGAAGGCGTTCGCGGACTTCGACAACCCGAAGGGCGCGTTCGTGGACCGCGACCTCTACGTGGTCGTGTACGACATGAAGGGCAAGGTCCTCGCCCACGGCGCCAACGAGAAGCTGATCGGCAAGGAGCTGATCGACCTGCGCGACAACGACGGGAAGTACTTCGTGAAGGAGCGCGTCGAGATGATGTCCAAGGGCCCGGAAGCGAAGGGCTGGCAGGACTACAAGTTCATGAACCCGGTGTCGCGCCAGATCGAGCCCAAGTCGATGTTCATCCAGCGCTACGAGGACCTCATCGTCGGCTGCGGCATCTACAAGGGATAGCGCCATGCGCTCCCTGCGGATCGGGTTGCGCCTTGCGCTGGGCTTCGGCGCGATCGTCGTGATCCTGATGGTGGTGTCGGTCACGGCGACCTGGCTCGGCAAGAAGAGCCGCGAGGACCTCCTTGCCGCCCAGAGCGCCGCCAACGCCAAGCTCGAGCTCGCCAACGAGATGAAGGTGCTCACCCTCGAGCAGTCGGCGGTGATGCGCAACATCGGCCTTCACTCCGACATCAAGCAGATGCAGGGCGACGAGGACCGGGCGCGCAGCCTGGGCAAGTCCGCCGACGAGGCGCGCGAGCGCATGGCGCGCATGCCGCTCTCGGCGCAGGAGCGCAGCGTGATCGAGGCCCTCGGCAAGGCCGACCACGACCTCGAGAAGCCCTTCCTCCAGGCCCTGGGACTGTCGACGAGCTTCCGCAACGAGGATGCCGCTCGCGTGCTCATGACCGAGGTGGATCCCATCGTGCAGACGGAGGTGGGCCAGCTGAACGAGCTCGTGGAGCTGCAGAAGAAGGCGAGCGACCGGGCCACCCAGGAGGCGATGGTCGCCGGCGACCACCTTGCCGCGATCGTCTACGGCGTCGAAGCGGCGGTCCTCGTGATCGCCGTGCTGCTCGCGTGGTCCATCACCCGCAGCATTACCGGGCCGCTCGCCGACTCGGTGAGCGTGGCGCGCCGGGTGGCCTCGGGCGACCTCACCTCGCGCATCCAGACCGCGGGCCGCGACGAGGCGGCCGAGCTTGCGGCGGCGCTGCGCGACATGAACGACGGCCTCGCGCGCATCGTGTCGCAGATCCGCACCGGCGCGGAGTCCATCGCGGTGGGCGCGGGGCAGGTGGCCTCGGGCAACCAGCAGCTGTCCAGCCGCACCGAGGAGCACGCGAGCTCGCTCGAGGAGACCGCCTCCACGCTCGAGGAATTCACCACCAACGTGAAGCAGAACGCCGACCATGCGCGCCAGGCGAGCGCGCTCGCCGGAACGGCGTCGGCCACCGCGGAGCGCGGCGGCGAGGTCGTGAGCCGCGTCGTGTCCACGTTCCAGGAGGTGTCGGAGTCCTCGCGCCGCATCGCCGACATCGTGGGCGTGATCGACGGCATCTCGTTCCAGACCAACATCCTCGCCCTCAATGCCGCGGTGGAAGCGGCGCGCGCCGGCGAGCAGGGCCGCGGCTTCGCCGTGGTGGCTGCCGAGGTGCGCAGCCTCGCCCAGCGTTCCGCCGAATCGGCCAAGGAGATCCGCGGGCTCATCGAGAGCTCGGTAAGCCGCGTCGAATCGGGCGCCAAGCTCGTCGAGCAGGCCGGCAAGACCATGGACGAGCTGGTGGTCTCGGTGAAGAAGGTGGCGCAGATCATGAACGAGATCGCCACGGCGAGCCACGAGCAGAGCTCAGGCATCGAGCAGATCAACCGCGCCATCACCCAGATGGACACCGTCGTGCAGATGAACGCCTCGCTCGTGGAGGAGGCCACCGCCGCCGCCACCAGCATGGCGGGCCAGGCCGACGGCCTGCGCCGCGCGGTCGCCCAGTTCCGCACCGACGCGAGCACCGCCGCGCAGGCGCCCGATTTGCGCGAGGCGGTTCGCACCCCGGCCCCGGCGCCGGCGCCCGAGCCGGCGCTTGCGCACGCCACCTCGGCCAAGCCGGTTGCGCTCGCGAGCCGCGCGCAACCCGCGCTCACCGCGGCGGCCGACGAAGACTGGAAAGAATTCTAAGAAAAGGACGATGCCCATGCCCCTGGTCGCCATGACTCGCGAGATGGGCTCCCTCGGCAAGGACGTCGCCGCCGGAGTCGCCGCGCGCCACAACCGCAAGGTCGTGTACCACGAGATCATCGAGCCGCTCGCCAACAAGATGCGGCTGCGCAAGAGCCACGTGGAACGCCTGCTCGACGGCAAGGCGGGCCTGTGGGAGAAGCTCACCACGGACCGCACGGCCCTGTCGATCTTCACGGCCGACGAGACCTTCCGGTTCCTGCGCGACGACTCGACGGGCGTGATCCGCGGCTGGGGCGCGGTCCACCTGCTGCGCAATATCCCCCACGTGATC
>Ga0335070_10000493_pt1 | contig 44172 bp, 42 predicted proteins | sample Lox_Sample_13_FD_206722 | JGI IMG/M metagenome (GOLD analysis project Ga0335070, IMG submission 206722) | Soil microbial communities from Loxahatchee National Wildlife Refuge, Florida, United States - Lox_Sample_1.3 | ecosystem: Environmental > Terrestrial > Soil > Wetlands | place: USA... | reverse complement strand
TTGCTGAAAACAGATTTAATTCAAGCCCTTATTGATTTGAAGTTTGATATGGTTAAGGTCAGCCTATGGGCCGCATCCCCCGTGCAGTACCAGCAAAATTACCCTGGAACACATCCGGATAACTTCCAGAAAGTGAAAGAGGGGATGAAACTCATGGCCGAGCTTAAGGCGAAGCATAAGAGCAAGGTTCCATCAGTCATTTTACATTTTCCGATCAACCGTAACAATTATCAAGGCATCGATGCCTTGGCAGATCTTGCATTGGCAACCGGTTGTAACGGACTATCCTTTGCTCCGATGTATACAGTGGGAGGAACGCTGGCTTCTTTCGCCCTATCCCCTGCCGAGGAAAAATCCGCAAGGCAAAGCTTGAGCCGTTTGAGAAAGCGATTGAACTCTCTATCGCTGGGTCATAACATCGATGAAGCTCTGTTGCGGTACGAATTTGGAGAGGCCGTTTGGCAAAAAATGCCTTGTTACACCCCCTGGTTCCATGCTCGAATTAGAGTGGATGGAACCGTTCTCCCCTGCACTCGCTGTGATATTTCCCTCGGAAATCTAAAGGATCACACTTTCCGCGATATCTGGAATGGATCAGCTGTTCGTGCCTTCCGCCTTCGGGCAATCAGAGGCAATCAGCTTCCTCTGTTGAGAGAACATTGTGATTGCAGCTTTTGTTGTTTTCTTGGCGACAATGCACGTGTGCATCGTTTTTATAAATGGTTTTCGCCGTTCTTGCGCTATTCAAACGAGGGCCTGGCGTGACCCGCCGAAAAGACAGTTGGAGGCAGACCAGATGATTTTCAACATTTTCAAGTGCCTAAGAGCTTTAATCACACGAAAGATAAAGTTCGAAGTAGATCTGATTCCCTTCGAGTTCGAAAGCCTGCCACTGAAAAAGGTCATCAACTGGATCTTTACAGAAGGCTCGGTCTTCTTCAAGCCCACCCGGCCTTGGGGATACCCCACCATCCTCCAGGTGGAGCCCACCAGCCGCTGCAATTTGCGGTGTCGTGTCTGTCCGGTGACCGCCGGGATGAACCGTCCTTCCGGTGACATGGATGTGGCGCTTTTCAAGAAAACTGTAGATGAATTGGCCGATTATCTCCTCTTGATTCTTTTTTGGGATTGGGGAGAGCCCTTCTTAAATCCCGACATATACGAGATGATGCGCTATGCCCGCAGTCGAGGGATAAAAGTGATGTCCACTACCAATGGCCATGTCTTTGCTTCGGGTAACCATGCCCAAAACGTAGTGAAATCGGGTTTGGATGTTTTGGTTTTCTCGGTGGATGGAATCAGCCAAGAGACTTACCAGCGTTACCGCGCTGGCGGCAGGCTTGAGTCAGTGCTTGAGGGGATTAGAAAAGTGGTGACAGAGAAGAGATCTTTGAAGTCAAAGACCCCTCTTGTCAATCTCAGATTCATCGTGATGAAACATAACGAGGGAGAGATCCCTCATTTGGAAAAACTTGCCCGTTCGTTAGAGGTGAATGCCCTTACCCTCAGGAGGTTTTATGCGATTCCAAACGGGCGGGGAGAAGGGACAGAGCCAAAAAGAGAATTGATGCCAAGCCAGACCAAGTTCCAACTACCTGAGCACTCCCAGGAGGATCAACGACCAATACGCATTGTTAAGAACCCCTGCAAAAACCTTTGGAACTGTCCCTCCGTTCATTGGGACGGAACGGTCTGCTCCTGTTTTGCGGACTTTAACGAAGATCGTCCTCTCGGATCCTTGGGGCAGCAAAGCTTCAAGGAGATCTGGTATGGTCAGGCTTTCAGGAATCTGAGGCGACATTTCCGAAAGGCCTGGCAAGGATTGCCACTTTGCCGGGAATGCAGCTCAGGCTACAAAAGAGGTGACATTGGTCGAGAAAGCAATGCAGAGGTAGTATTATTTTCGGAATGGAAGGGCATTGAAGAGGCTGCTAATTCGCCAGATGAACGGAGTTCGTCGCTCCGATCCATTGCTTCACGTCTTTTCTGAAAAAGCGACAAAGGAATAAATGAATTCTATTAGAAGGAACTGAAGGTTATGGGAGATAGTCTTCCTTCTCAATTGTCGGTGGTTATGGTGGTGCATGCCGACTCGGAAAACTTGCGGATGGCCTTAGAAAACCTTCAAGCCCAAACTGTCTCTGACCTTCTGGAACTCATTATTGTAGCTCCTTCCAAGAAAGAACTGAATCTAGACTCACGCAAATTGGAGGGCCTTTCCAGCTGCAAGATACTGGAGCTAGGGCCGTTGGAAAACGAGGGGTCAGCTAAGGCTGCAGGCGTCATGGCTGCCCACGCACCTTTAGTCGCCTTCATGGAAGACCACTCTTATCCCGAACCCAGTTGGGGAGAGGCATTAGTCAAGGCCCATTGTAAAGGAAATTTTGCTGTGGTGGGGCCGGTCATGCTCAATGCAAATCCATATAGCAGCCTGAGTTGGAGCTGTTTTCTGGCCTACTATGGCCACTGGATTGTGGCGCGACCTCAGGAAGAAGTCAAACACTTGCCCGGCAATCAATCCTGTTACAAGCGGGATCTGCTCTTGAAATACGGATCTCGCCTTCCGGACATGCTGGAGACGGAGAGCGTGCTTCACTGGGACCTCTTCGCCAGAGGCCACCATCTTTTCCAAGAGCCGACGGCAAGGGTATACCATCTAAACTATTCGCAACTTAGCCCGATGCTTTATGAGTACTATCTGACCTCACGGATCTTCGCGGCCAACCGAGCCCAAAACTGGAGGCCGTACAGGAGGTTTTTTTACACACTGGGTTCGCCTCTGCTACCGCTAATTCGCCTACGGCGGATTCTTAAGGATGCGATCCGCGCTGGCTTGCAGGCCTATCTGATATTTCGGGCTTTCGGTGCATTAGTTCTGGTCCTGTGCGCCGGAACGATGGGAGAAATATTGGGTTATGGTTTCGGGGCAGGCAAGGCGTACAGGCGCTTGAAAAGATTCGAGGGCAAGCACCATCTTACCTTTACCTCCCGTGATTTAAAGGCAGTGGCTAGTATACTGTCTCGGAAATGACTTTACACATCATGTCGTTCCGGACTTGATAAGCCTGCCCCGTGCTTGACACGGGGGAATGACAGCTCTCAGATCATTGCAAAGCCGTTATTGAGACATTACACTGGATCGTGAGCATGCATCTGAAAACGGGGAGTACTTAGCCTTTACCGACGATGATTGATCCCTGAAATAGACAAGAGGTTGCCAACCGACGGACCCATTGCCCGTTGACCAAAACGCCGACAAAAATGGACGATGCCCTACGTACATAATACTGCTTGAACAACCCTCATATAGAGTCTTATGAAACAGGAACAACCTTTTTTCTCGATTATCGTTCCAACTTTTAATAGGCCAGCTCAGCTGGCCACTTGCCTTGAGTCTCTCGCTTGCCTTGACTATCCTCTCGGTCGCTTCGAGGTAATCGTAGCGGATGACGGAAGCCAAACAAGTTTAGAGACTCTGGTTGCTTCCTTCTCCAATCGGTTAGACATTGTTTTAGCCCACCAAGCCCACAGCGGCCCAGCCATAGCTCGCAACAAAGGCGCCGCACAAGCAAAGGGGGAGCTCCTTGCCTTTACGGACGATGACTGCACCCCTGCTGCCGACTGGTTGAAGACCCTGGCGGCCCGTTTCGCCGAAACTCCGGATATCATGATTGGGGGACGGACGCTCAACGTGCTCCTCGACAATCCCTATTCAACGGCGAGTGATCTCCTCATTCGATATCTTTACGCTTACTATAACGGGAATCCTGACCAAGCAGGCTTCTTTACGTCCAATAACTTAACTGTACCAAAAGGTCGCTTCCGCCAATTAGGGGGTTTTGATATGTTCTTCCCACGTGCAGGCGGGGAGGACCGAGAATTCTGCGAACGCTGGCTCTGTCACGGCTTTCGGATGACCTATGCACCGGAGGTCCTGATCTACCACGCCCATCGGCTGACACTACACAGCTTCTGCGGACAGCAATTTAACTATGGCCGCGGCGCTTTCCGCTTCCACAAACTGCGTGCTCGCCACCGCTTGCATCATCTCAAGATAGAACGCTCGTCATTTTATGTGAATGCGTTACGTTATCCATTCTCGGAAATCCGTGACACGAAAAAGCTTCTGTTCTTAGCATTGATCGTCCTATCACAGGGGGCAAATGCGGCAGGCTTTTTGTGGGAAATGGTGAGACAGATCATCGGAAAGAACAACCAAATACGCTCACCGGGGCGATATGATTGACGAGGCACGAATCGCTGTTCGAAATGCTAGCTTCCTTCTGGCTCAAAGAGGCTTCCATATCGTAGCCAGCTTTCTCTTCGCCGTCTTGGTGCCTCGAATGATGGGACCTGGCAACTATGGACGATATGCGTTGATCACCTCTCTTTACCTCTGGTTAGTGTGGGGTAGTGATCTTGGCTCCTCCCAAGTCATGGTGCGATATATCCCACATTTCGTGCTTAGAGGAGAGAAGGAGAAACTCCAAAAGTTCTTTAGCAACCTATTGGCCGCGAGCCTGGTAAGCGGTGTGTTATACGCTTGTTTGTATTTACTGCTCACCTCCTTGTGGCTGACTGACCTTGACCTCATCTTACTTATTACGATGTCGGCCGCCCTGCTTCTTCGAGCAGCTGCCCATCCTTTCTTCACCCTCTTCTTAGGTCTTAACAAGGCAGCGCATTGGGGGATGGGCGAGATTCTTCGCCACTGGTCTATCCTTATCTTGGTCATCATCGGTTTTTATCTGGCCAGTCTGCCGGGGGCTTGCCTCGGACTTTGGCTTACTGAGTTGATCGTCCTATCCATTGGTGTCTGGTGGGGAAAATCCTATTTTTCTTGGACGGATTTACGTCTGGACATGCATTATCTCAATCCTTATCTTCGATTCGGTCTAATCTTTCTCATTTTCAACCTGCTTTCCGCCGCCTTCCAATGTAGCGGAGAGGTATTGGTACGTTTATTCTATCCCGATTATGTCCAGGTGGGGTATTTTGGACTTGCTCATAACGTGTATCTCACGATCTCTATGGTCATTCCACAATTTACTATCGCTTTTGCCCCTTTCATGGTCACCCTCCAAGTCCAAGGCAAAACCAAAATCCTCAGACAATGGATAGAACAATTGATCAACGGGTTGACCGTGGGCGGGATGTTTGTGGTGTTTGGGGTTCTTCTTCTCGGGAATAACCTGGTTCCGTTGGTTTTGGGTGCCGCCTACCGGCCCGTGACAGCCAATCTATTCCCTCTCTCCCTAACGCTGTGGGTTCAGATCCTGAGCAGCGTAGCCATACTCCTTACGGTCGTCTACAACTATCCTAAAACAGCGGTGAAGTCAGCGGTCATACGTCTCGCCGCACTCTGGATTTTCGGGCCCTTCCTCATCGCCAAATGGGGAAGCCTCGGAGGATGTTTTGCTGTCCTGCTGGCGTCGGCCATCAGTGCAAGCTATTTGACATGGCGTATGAAAGAAGTGATAACCTATTCATTAAGAAAGTGGGCATCGATCATTGCTTTGGGATTCATTTTCCTGCCGCTGTTGTGGCTGCAAGCTTCATGGTCCATCAATGTGTTGCTTTATGCCGTCTTTGTGGTGGGTTACTGCACCATTTTATTTTTTTTGCGAATCATTACATTCGCTGAAGTGGTTGCTGTAGGACGTGCGCTTCATTCAAAAAATGCGATATTCAATGTGTCAAAAAGTCCCGGGAATGAATATCTTGACGGCTGAAGAAGAGAATATCTGGAAAGGATTTCCAAAAACCTATCAGGCTCAAGGGCCGCAGAGACTGTGGCGGACCCATGCCGACTCAGTCAATAAGGCTCTGGTAGCTCGATGGGGGCCGGTGGAACAAATTGAGACTCTCCTCAAAACAGACTTGTTTGATGAAGCCGTCGGTGATGGATTGTTCCCGTTATTGGCCTCTCAGGCAAATAGAGTAATCTATATTGATACATCTCTTGAGGTTCACCAGATGGCAAGATGCCGCTCTCCCGGTCTGCATACGATTGTCGCTGACGTGCGTCTTTTACCCTTCGCCCAGGATACGTTTCGCGGTATCGTTTCCAATTCAACGCTCGACCATTTTCAATCCCTTGACGAACTCTTGGTCAGTCTGAGAGAACTCTTTCGGGTGCTTCGGCCAGGAGGACAAATGATCCTGACTTTGGACAACCTATCGAACCCGATCATTCTCTTACGTCATTGGCTCCCCTTCCGTTTGCTCAAACGACTAAAGATTGTCCCTTACTATGTCGGTGTTACCTTAGGGCCACATCAGCTGGAACATCTGCTCAAAAAGAATGGATTCAAGGTTCTTGAAGTGGACGCCATCATGCACTGTCCGCGTGTGCTGGCGGTCGGGGCAGCCCGCTGGGTGGAAAAACATACCTCGCCTAAGACACAAAGATCTTTTTTACATTTTTTGATGGCTTTTGAAAGGTTATCCCGTTTGCCAACGCGCTTTCAGACCGGATATTTTATCGCGGTCAAAGCAATAAAAGGTTGAAGTTTACTGCTCATCAAAAATCGATTATTATAAATTTGATTTGTTATCTTTTGCCCTTGGTAGGGGGGGTATTAAAATGGAAATAGACAAAGTCATCAAAGGACGAAGGTCTATTCGAAGATATCAGGAGCGGGATATCCCGGATTCCGTGATCAAAGAATTGCTCAGTTTGGCAATCTATGCCCCCTCTTCGATGAACGGTCAGCCATGGCATTTCATCATTGTCAGAGACAAAAAAAAGAAGGAACAATTGGTAGAGATTAAAAACAAATATTGCCCGGTGGAAAAAAGGGACTATAAGGCTGACTTCTTGCAACAGGCCCCTGTTATAATTATAATTTGCGTGATTAAAGAAAAGTCTTTCGACCGGGAAATTGAAAATGGTGTCTTAGCTGCCGCCAATTTAATGTTGGGGGCGTACAGCCGGGGGATCGGGAGCGTTTATCTATCAGCCCATAGGGTAGGAGATCCGAACATCTCTCGTGAAATAAGACAAATCTTAAACATTCCGAAGAATGTCGACCCGGTGGCACTTATTCCTTTGGGTTTTCCAAATGAGATTCCTGAAACAAAGAATTTCATCCCATTGGAAAAGATAATTTCTTATGAAACTTTTGGCCAAGAATAGAGCAGAATTCAGTCAAAGAATTGATTCAAACTATGCTCCGGACTCCAGTATTGTCCTCCGGTACCGGAATGCCTTTCATTGGGAGGAGCCAGTCGAGGAAGATTCGGAATACAAGAAATGGCTTGAAAAAACAAGTATCCGGGAAGGAGTGAGGATCTTCCCGTTGTTGTCCTACAAAGGAGCGGAAATCTTTATTTTAGATGAAACCTCTTTCATGCACACAAAAACATTAAAGTCCGTTGACGGATGTATTACCACAGCAAAATGTAAATTAAACGGTTATGAAAGGGTGGTGTTCGAGTCCGGTGGCAATACCGGAACAGCTTTAACGCAATATGGTATCCGGGCGGGCCTTGAGACATTTATGTTTATTCCTGAAGATAACCTTCCGTTGTTAAGCAGCAGAATTTTCGAATCGGACAAAGCCCATCTTTTTTCAGTAGAGAAACCCGACTTGGTGAAGAAGGTTGCTCTTTTTTTTGTAACCAAGAATGGATTTAGACATATCCCGGACAGAGATTGGCGTTATGAAGCCTCGATGTTTAGAGGTTCTTTTATCCTTGAGCATTTACTGAAAAAGGATAAATTTGACTGGTTCACCCAAACCATCAGTGCCGCCTTCGGGCCTATTGGTATTTACAGGGTTTTAAAGGGATTCGAAAAAGAGGTCGGGCAACTTCCCCGGTTTCTGGGTATTCAACAAGAGGCGAATGCTCCTCTCTTTACAGCCTGGAAAAAAGGGAAAACAGACACAGAACCGGCTAAAATCAATTCCACCAACAAGTTGTTGGCAAAGGTGATGTATGATAGCCATCCGCAGTCTTACGGGACTTTTGAAAAATTTAGAAATATGCTTGGCACCGTCGGAGGAGACCTGACCACCGTCAATCATCAAGAATTTATCGGCTTCTTGGAACAAACTTATAACGGTAAAAATATTTTAGACCTTCTCAAAGACCAGGGGATTGAAATTACCGTGAGGGGAGGAGAAGTCATTGAAAAAACAGGGTTGATCTCTCTGGCAGGAACCCTCAAAGAGATCGTTCGTGGCAGAATCGCCCAGGGGAGTAAGGTATTATGTGCTTTAACCAGCGGGATCAGCGAAGCAGATGGTAAGGCAAAGCCTGAATTTCGAATCTCAAGCTTAGATGATTTAACTGAGACCTTAAATAAGATAACGTAGCCTAAATGTTCGAGAAGGGTAGTCCCAGTAAGAGAATCATCATCAAAGACGCCACCCTAAGAGAGGGGCTGGATGTCCCGGATATCCATTTCTCATGCGAGCAAAAACTGAATATCGCAGAATTGATGGACCAGGCGAAAGTACCTGAAATAGAGGTGGTGGCACCCGGTAACGTTTCCCAGGATTTAGAATTTGTCAAAAAACTCAAGGCAAGAGGTCTGAGCATCAGGACTTCAGGTCTTGTCTATTCATTCAACAGCCAAGCCCGGGAAGAAATCAAAGAGGCAAGCAAGTATTTGAACCGATTTGACCTGCTCATGCCTGTCTCCCCAAAAAGAAAACCTTACGAACGTGCCGATAAAATAAGTCTTCTTTTAGATATCCTTGTCTTTTCTCTCCATCGTTCCCCGGAGGTGGGCGTAGGGTTTCCCCATGCCGGCCAGACAGAGATTGGATTCTTGCTAAGTATCTCGGCCGAGGCAGTCCGGCAGGGGGCCAAAAGGGTAACCCTTTATGACACGAATGGAAGCTTAGACCCTTTTGAAGTTTATCATTTGATAAAAGAGCTAAAAGAGGCTTTGGAAGGTCCTCTTTTCTTCCATGGGCACAATGATTTGGGAATGGCGACCGCCAATTCCCTGGCAGCAGTTTATGCAGGGGCGGAAGGCTTGGATGTGACGGTGAACGGCCTTGGAGATAGGGCAGGCAATGCCTCGTTGGAGCAGATCGTCTTGGGTCTACATCTCAAGGGCTTCGAAATGGGAATCAACCTACAGAATTTGAAACGATTATCCGAGATCGTTGAGAAAGAAAGCGGCCTGAGGATTTCGAAGCTCGCCCCGGTTGTCGGGGAATATATCTCTGTTCATAAATCACCCGGCCATCTGGAATGCCCGGAATTATTTGAAGCTTTCGATCCTCACCTCGTTGGATTCGAAAGAAAACTTTATCGTGAATAACTTCTCGACGACATAAAAAACTCAGCCATGGACATCGTCCTATTCAACCCCGCACCGCGGAGCGGAATACAAGTACAAAGGCGCATCGAACTTCCTTTAAACCTCCTCTGTCCGGCTGCCCCTCTGGACCGCCAGGGATACCGTATTAAGATTATCGACGAATTTGCCAATCCTAACTGGAGAAGAGAGCTTCTTGAGACACTTGCCCAAAAACCGATCTGCTTCGGTGTGACATCCATGACAGGACCTCAAATCCTCCATGCGGTGGAAGGATGCAGACTGGTGAAAGAGCGGTATCCCGACGTCCCCATCATCTGGGGCGGCATTCATGCGAGCCTGCTTCCTGAACAGACACTTCAGGATCCGTATCCGGATATCATCGTGGTTGGAGAAGGAGAAGAGACATTCTTGGAGCTGGTGAAAGCATTGGAGTCAGGGTCACCCTTAAGCAATGTTTCCGGTATCTGCTACAGGGAAGACGGAAAAGTCCGCTTCACCGGAATCCGGCCTTTCGTCAACCTCGATGGACAGCCCCCTCTCCCTTATCACCTCATCCAAATGGATCGCTACCGACGACGTCTTTTCGGTATCGACCACATCAGTTTCAACTCAAGCCGAGGTTGTACGTATCGCTGCAGTTTCTGCTGGGATCCGGTCATGCACAAGAGAAAATGGAGGGCGATGAGCCCGGACACCGTCTTGGACCATCTGAGCCGTATTATCCGCGATTACGGCATAAGAGGATTCCTCTTTACGGATGACCATTTTTTCATTGATATGGAACGAGCCTATCTTATCTTAGAAGGGATCGCCCGCGCCGATCTCAAGATTTCAATCAGCAAGCTCCAGATCCGTGCGGATACCATCTGCCGATTGGATAAAGAGTTTCTTCAACTCATGGTCAGGGCTGGAGTGAAACGTTTTTCCATAGGAGTAGAATCGGGGAGCCAGCGGATCCTGGATTTGATCAAGAAGGACTGTTTGGTCGAAGAAATCGTCGAGGCGAACCGGAAACTGATCCCCTATCCCATCGTCCCTGTCTTCTTATTCATGATGGGTTTGCCCACCGAGATCCCTGAGGAATTCGCTCAAAGCATCCGTTTGGCGATCCAGCTTACCGATGAGAATCCCAATGCCGTTAAGACGTTTAACATTTATACCCCGTACCCGGGAACCGAGCTCTATAACCTCGCAATTCAGATCGGCTTAAAGGAACCTCAACACCTCAGAGACTGGGCGCGTTTTAACTTCCGAAACATTCCAAAAGAATCTGCTTGGATCGAACCGGAAATGAGAAAATTGATTAAGGGTTTGGACTTCCCCTTGATGTTCCTCGGCAAGGGGCACTTTGTGACCCCCTATAAGAAGACAAATCCTCTCGCGGTTGCTCTGGCCAGAATATATTATCCGGTTGCCCGATACCGTGTGAAGCATCTTAATGCGCGAATCCCGATTGAGACGACGCTGGTCAAGGCCCTGGGATTATTCGGAAGACAGGACTGAATCAATCTCAATTTGATTTGTTCATAATCCTATGCACATCCATCAGGTGTTTCAATGGCGGTCATCCTTTGTATCAGTTCATCGTCGAAAGGGAATCGCATTATGAAAAGAAAAAAGCTGATCAAGCGCCTTTACTCCAAAGGTTATAGGTTTTTACGACATAAGTATGCTAAGTTTGAAAACCCCTTTCCAAGGAAGAGACTATTCGTCAGAGGATTGAGCAGTTTCACCTACAATTTGAGGGCTGAGCTCAAACGTCTCAGAAGCGTCCCAAGGGTCATCAAGGCGAAAGACCTCAAATTCAAATGGGGGCCCCAATATTTTAATGCAAATATCCTCACACCGAAAGAAAAGATCTCTCAGGTTCTTTTTTCGCATTTTGTGGTGCTTGCCCCGGCTGGAAGGTCGCAAAGGCATGGCCATATGAACGAAGCCATGTTTTACATCCTGGATGGAAAAGGTCACGAGATCCACGATGGTGTCCGATATGATTGGGAAGCGGGGGATGTGGTGGTCGTTGAAAACTCCTGTGTCCACCAGCATTTTAACGACGATCCGGATCGACCCGCTCGGGCCATCATCATCAAATCAAAACCTCTCTATTTATTCATGAACATGCTCATGCAGGAAGATGTGGAACAACAACCGGAAGATCCCTCACCGGGTTACGACGATTTTGAACCAACGTATTTCCCTGAATAGTTCCGCGCGAGAGGAGGAATCCACCGTGTTATTCCAAGAATCGAAAAAAGCCTACATCAGAAAAGCGGAATCGAATTACTATGAAGAAAAGCTTCAAGAGAGCGAGAAGCGAGTGGAGAAGAATAGGCAAAAGAGAAAGATCATCAAACCCGAATCCATGCCGTGGGAAAATTCAAGGCAGGGGATCATTAAGCATCTGTTTAATGAGAAGATGGACATTCAGCTGGAATCGATCGATGCCTACATGCAATTTATCCCACCCGGAAGCCGCTCGGGTAAACATCGCCATATGTCGGAGGAGTATATTTTTGTCCTCCAAGGCAAAGGTTATGATATGCACTGGGATGTCGATTTCGAATTAGGGGACAAGTATTCCTGGAGGGTGGATGAAGAACCCAGTCGCTGGGAATGGGAACAGGGCGATTCTATTTACATCCCTCCGAACACGGTGCACCAACATTTCAATGCAGATCCTGAAACGCCTGTCCGGTTTATTTCGGCCACAAGCCGGATGGTCCGGTATATCGGGTTCGACGATTTGGAGCAGATTGAAAACGCCCCCGAATACGGACAAAAAGATATTTAGAAAATGGACTTAAACTTCAAACAAGAAAACGACTGTCGTATCTTTACAGTGGTTCACAACGGTAACGTCCTTGGATATGTTGCCATCGATTCGACCATCCGTGGCCGCTCTTGTGGAGGGCTTCGGATGCTCCCGGACATTGATGAGGCAGAGATTCAGGCTCTGGCTCACTCCATGACCCTCAAATATGGTTTTCTCGGTCTCCCTCAGGGGGGAGCCAAAGCAGGAGTCTTCGGCAATCCTGAGGCTCAGCGGCCGGAGCGATTGGAGCGATTGGTGGAATTCGGCCATGCGATAGAACCTCTGCTGCGCACAAAGGCCTTCATTCCTACGTCTGATATGGGCACACAAAACTCGGATGTTCGTTATATGCTCAACGCTGTGGGAATACCCGTAACCAGTCGGGACTTACAAAACAGCACATCCGGTTATTATACCGCCATTTCTGTTTTGACAGGAGTCCTGCAGACGGCTCGACATATTGGGTTCAACCTCTCCGGGTGCACTGCTGCAGTCGAGGGCTTTGGGAGTGTAGGTAGCTCTCTGGCCGGTCTTTTGGCGGGTGAAGGCATTAAAGTCATCGCCATTTCCACGGGCAGAGGAGCACTCTATAATCCATCAGGGCTCGATGTAGGTCGGCTTATGCGATTGGCCGAGGAAGCCGGGAGTCGGGTTGTGGAGGTCTATCGCGAGGCCGAATGGATTGACCGTCAGAAACTCCTTGAATTACCGGTAGATATCCTATGCCCCTGTGCCCGCTGGAATAGTTTGACGATGAGTAATGCTCCCCGCATCTCTGCATCTATCATCTGCCCGGGAGCCAATAATCCCATCACATCCGACGCAGAACACGCACTGTTTGAACGGGGGGTGCTATGCCTTCCTGATTTCGTAACAAATTGCGGTGGGGTGTTGGGTGGCACGATGGAATTTGCATCGGTCAGCAAGGAAAAAATCGCCACTTTTATTAATCATCACATCGGCGCACGCATCGCCTGGTTATTGAATGAAGCGAAATCCAAACATAAGCTGCCACGCGAAGTGGCAGAACCGTTTGCCCTGGATCGGTTCATCTACGTAGCACAACGCGCAGAGCGCCCCACGGCACTCAGCCGTTTGTTCGATTTTGGGCTGGAATGTTATCGTCAGGGTTGGATCCCGGGACGTTTGGTTGCCCCTCTGGCTCTAAGGTACTTTAAGAAACAACTGACTTGATCCTCCCATCCCCGATCTTTCTTAAGGCGTGCACCGTTTCTTTAAGAAGACACTTTTGATGAAGGCTGGAGGATTTGCCACTTGATAAGAACGATTTTAAATGCGATCCAGATACTCCTCATCAAAATGCTCACCACCTTTTATCGTAAAGCCATCGTTATGGCCCGTCCTATCGATGACACGATCCCTGAGGTGAAGCCTTGCCTTCCAATCGTAATTACCCCGCTGAGAGACCAGGATCTCCCAGCCTATATTCAGCTCCGTCCCGATCAGGATCGGAACGTGATCAAGAGGCGCCTTGCCAATGGAGACCAATGCTTTGCCGTCTGGCATCAAGGGCGAATCCTCCATGCAGGGTGGGTGACGACGAAACAAAAATATGAATCTTACCTTCGACGCGAATTGATTTTACAGCGTGGAGACATCTTCCTTTATGATCATTTCACACACCCATCCTTTCGTCGTTGCGGATTGGCCCGGGCCAGAGAAGTTCACGTCTTGCGGCATTATCGGGAAGAAGGCTATCGTCAAAGTATTGCTATCATTGCGATTGAAAACAAGGCCGCCTTTCTTCCGTTCCAAGCAGTCGGTTACCATTCCATTGGTATGGTCAAATGCCTTCGGTTCGGCCCTTGGCAGTGGGACTGGGAAGAGAGGTGGGATGAAAAACTCTTTCCCACTTTAACCAGGATGAAAATGTGAGGGTGATGAGATGATGGAAAATCTCCTCAATAAAGTCTACGGGAATATCGTGGTTCTCAGAAATCTGTATGGCCAGCGCCGTATTCCCTATCTTTCTCCGGAAGAGCTATACGAACTTCGGGATACCCGCCTCCGAAGTATCGTAAATTATGCCGCGAAGACGGTTCCCTATTACCAGGACCTTTTTAAAACCATGAAGATCCATCCGTCTGAGATTCGGTCCGTCGAAGATCTTGAGGGTCTCCCCTTCTTGGATAAAGAAATGGTCCGAAAAGACCCCGTTTATTTTATTTCAACTACAAGGAGGGGTAAAAATGCTATTCCCTTCTTAACCAGTGGCAGCACAGGCATGCCCATTAAAATTTACCATGACCGGTACTCCCTTTTAGCCAATATTGCATTGGGTGAGAGAGAAAGAGAAGTGATTTCTAAGATCTGCGGCAGACTATTTGGGTATCGGACCGCCGCGATCTTCTATTCCGGAAGCACCACTGATAAAGTTCAGGAGCTTTATCGACGATGGACCTTTATCCCGATTCGGCCGGAGCAGTTTACCCTGTCTGTCTTGAGTCCGGTCGAAGAGGTGATTGAGAGAATAAACCACCTCCGTCCGGATGTATTGATAGGATACGGCTCTTACCTGGAGACATTTTTCAAAACCCTCGCCTTACGAAGCCTCTCCTTGCACCTTCCGAAAGTGCTTGTTTATGTTGCTGAGGCAATGACGGATGAAGGAAAAACGTTCATTGGACAAAAATTTGGCATTCCGGTTCTTTCTCAATATAATGCCGTGGAAGCCTTTAAAATCGGATTTTCATGCGAAGAACGGAAGGGGTTCCATCTCCACGAAGACCTTTGTCATGTGAAAGTCGTCGATACCAACGGGAAGAAATTGACAGACGGTGAAAAAGGTGAAATCGTGATTTCTAACTTTGTCAATCATGGGACGGTCCTCTTAAATTACCGTCTTGGTGATGTGGGCTCGCTGTCGAGGGAAAAATGTCCCTGCGGCCGCACCCTTCCACTTCTTTCGGAACTTGAAGGACGCATGGAGGATATACTCTTTCTTCAGGACGGAAGATTTATCCATTCGCGGGCTATCTGGGGAGTCATTAAAAGTATTGAAGGTGTTTTGAAATACCAGCTCATCCAGCATGAGCCGAAACGATTTGAACTCAGACTCGTAACCGTGTGTAAAGGCACCTACCTGCGCATTGTGGATAGGATTCTCGATGGCCTGAAAAACCTGTTAGGAAGTTCTGTCACGATTGAATCTCAATATGTTGACGAAATTAAGCCCCAGGAGGAAAGAAAATTCATGCCTGTTTTATCCCTCTGTAAACCGAGGTGAAGATACGTTTAGAAGATATTGATTTGATCCGCTGATATTTGTCGTAAACCAGCTTGAAAAGGACTCGACGCACTTCTGGACTTCGGAGAGGAGATTTTCTTAATGTGTGGTATTTGCGGCTTCGTCTCCAGTAACCCTGATCAACCCATCCCCCGTCCAATGCTCGCTCGCATGACCGCCCTCTTACATCACCGCGGACCTGACAGCGAAGGTTTTTGTATAAAGAAAGGCATTGGCCTTGGGGTGCGCCGCCTAAGCATTATCGACATTGAAGGCGGAGACCAACCTATCTCCAATGAAGATGAAACCATTACTGTTATTTGTAACGGCGAGATCTACAACCATGTCGAGCTCCGTCACCGCCTCCTGACCACCGGGCATCGTTTCCGGACCAGTTCAGATGTCGAAGTGATCGTCCACCTCTACGAAGATCATCCAGATGGTTTTCTCAACCATCTGCGAGGGATGTTCGGACTGGCTCTTTGGGATGCCAAGCAACGCCGGCTCATTCTGGCCCGGGATCGCCTGGGCATCAAACCCCTCCATTATGCGTATGACTCGAAGGGCCTCTATTTTGCGTCAGAGGCAAAATCAATCCTTGCTTCTGACAATGTTAACCCGGAGCTTGATGTCCGAGGTCTTAGAGACCTCTTTACCTATGGCTTTGTGCTATCACCAAAAACGCTTTTCAAAGGAATACGGCGGTTACCTCCGGGATACTCCATGACCTACCAAAAGGGAAGAGCTACATTCCATAAATACTGGGAAGTCACTTTCCCACAACGAGACGAATATGACTTTTCCAGGACCGCCACCGACTGGGCCGAAGGGCTGCTGGAGAAGCTTACCGAATCGGTGCGACTCCATCTGCGAAGTGACGTGCCCGTGGGAGCATGGCTGAGTGCTGGCATCGACTCGAGCGCCGTTGCGGGACTGATGCAGCAGATGACGAGTCAGAAAATTCAGGTGTTCACACTACGCTTTGAGAATCGAGACTTTGACGAGTTGGTCGATCAGAAGACCCTCGACGATTACCTTTCCACCTCCTTCCTCAGCCAAAGAGCCACCTGCAGAAATATAGATTTTCAGCTTTTCCCGAAGGCTCTTTGGCATTGCGAAGATCCTTTTACCGCAGGTGTGGAAATCCCCCGCATGATTCTCTCTGAGCTGTCTTCACGTAAGGTGAAAGTCGTCTTAACCGGAGAAGGCTCGGATGAAATCTTCGGCGGCTACCGGTGGTACTGGGCAGACAGATTGTTGCGCCCTCTTTCGAACATGCCATTTTGGTTGCGGCGAAGGATGTCATCTTTTCCTTTCATCCGCAGAAAGTGGCCTGGGGCCAGCCAGAGTCTGCTCGCCTCCCGAGAGATGAACCTTTCACGCTACGGTTACTTGATCGGACCCCCCGGAGGAATGAACCTTCAGGATAGACTTTTTTCAGGCGGCCTTAAGGAAAGATTGGCAGGGGAGTCTTCGGGGGATGGGTTCATCGTTCCAGAGCAGTTTTCGGGCTGGCATCCCCTGGCACAACTGCAATATTATGACTTGAAGATACGCCTGCCAGACTGTATTGTCCATCACCTGGACAGAGGATCCATGGCCTACTCGCTGGAAGCGAGAGTGCCTTTCCTCGACCACGAACTCGTTGAGTTCTGCGCTCAAATTCCTCCTTCGCTCAAAATGAAGGGATTTCAGGAGAAACATATCCTGCGCCAGTCATTGCAAAAAGTTCTTCCTTCTGATGTCCTCCTCCGGAAGAAGCGAGCTCTCTCGGCTCCTTTTCAGCAGTGGTTCAGAGGAGATCCTCCAGATTTTGCTAAGGACCTCCTCTCAGAGGACCGCTTGAAGGAGGACGGATATTTCAATCCGGAATATGTGAGACTCATTTTGGAACAACATCAAAACGGTCGAGAAGACTACGGGAGAGTGTTGTTGGGGATTCTCGGTATCCAGCTTTGGAACGATCTCTTTACACGGGGCGGCCGAATGTAGGTGCAATGACGCACGAGAATGGCTAAATGGCTATGGAGTATTCCAGAATGAGAGGACATTACACCTGGAGGCACATCCCCTCTTTTTTGCAGACGCCGGTGGGACGAAGGCACCTATGGACAGCCGCATTGCGTCGTCTCTGGCCTCTCCTCCAGCGATTGGCCATGATCTACCGGCGCACGGCACTGAGGCATACTTGTCTGGTGGTGGTGATCGGATCGTTTGGAAAAACCACCACCGCCAGAGCCATTTCCGTCGCCCTGAGAGGAACCGATCAGCATGTCAGTTCATACAACTTTAAGAGCGGCGTGGCGCTGGCAATTCTAAAGACACCCCCCTGGCGCCGTTTTGCCGTTATCGAGGCTGGCATTGACGCTGTAGGCCAGATGATCCACTACGCCAGGATAATCCGGCCAGACGTTGCTGTCGTTACCTGCATCGGCAGTGAACACAATCGCTCACTGGGAAGCCTGCAGAACACACGTAACGAAAAGGTTAAGATCCTGGCCGGACTCCTCCCTGGGGGCGCAGCCGTTCTCAATGGCGATGACCCGAACGTCCGCTGGATGGCTACACAGACCCAAAATCGGATCATCACGTTTGGGCTCGGAGAAATGAATGAAGTTTGGGCCAGCCACCTTACCCTAAACTGGCCCAAAGGTACACAATTCAAAGTACATGCCGATGGAAAGATGTGCGAGACGACGGTAAGGCTCCTTGGCCGGCACATGGCCTATCCCATCCTTGCGGCGATTGCAACCGCACTTGCCGAAGGGTATTCTCTCAACCAGGTTCTGCCGCGTCTCCAGAAGCTTTCTCCAACGCCGGGCCGTTTGGAGCCGATCCCACTTCCAAATGGTGGTTGGATCCTGCGCGATGATTTTAAGTCGTCGTTAGAAACAATTCATGCGGCGCTCGACCTCCTTGCGCAAATCCCCGCAGAGCGACGGATGGTGGTCCTTGGCGAAGTTTCCGAGCCCCCTGGAAGTCAAGGCCCCATTTACCGCGAGATCGGGGAACGCATCGCAAGCATTGCTTCCCGTGCCATTTTCATCGGTGGAAACTTTGAGCGCTATGCAGCAGGGGCAAAACGGGCCGGACTTCCTTCCTCGTCGATGATGGACGCTGAAAGAAGTGTGCTGAAAGCGGTTGAGCTTCTCCGGAAGGATCTGTGCTCTGGAGATGTGGTATTAATCAAGGGACGCGACACCCAGCGTCTTGACCGTATCACACTCTCTTTGATAGGAAGGAAGGTGTGCTGTGACATCGATTTCTGCGATACCCGGGCCGTGCGTTGCGAAACATGTCCGATGTTAGAACGGGGATAGGATGGACAGCGTGTATTCCTATGAATCAACCCAAGGAGAATTTCACCTATGGACATCGAAGGTAGCCTTTTGAGAATTCCTGTGCTCAAGGGCTATTACTTAAAAAAGGCCAGCAGGCTGAAGCGCCGGCTTTGCCTCTTGCTCGCAAGGGGCGGACGCCTCAAGCCTTTCACTTTTGTCCAGTGGCTAGCAACCTACAACTGCAACCTTCGTTGTCCCTATTGTGAGGCATCTGCAGGAAAGCCGGCAGAAAATGAATTGACCACCGAAGAGGTGAAACGTCTGGTCGATGACCTCGGTCGTATGGGCGTAAAACGTTTCTTGATTTCAGGAGGTGAACCTCTTTTAAGGCCGGACTTAATCGAGATCATGAAATATGCAGCCCGTCGCAATCTTGAACTCGGGTTGGTCACTAACGGTTTCTTTGTCGAAGACCTCTGGAACGATCTTCGATGCCTCAACTATTTTCTGTATTTCACCAGTATCGACGGGGCCCAGGACTACAGTAATTCAATGCGCGGAAACCGAGACGCCTTTCAAAGGGCCATGAAGGGCCTCGAATTATTCGGAGGGCTGAGCATTCCCGCCATCATGGTGAACACCGTTGTCCATCCCGGAAATATCGATCAACTCGAGAACCTTTTCAAAATTCTAAAAAACTCCCCTGCCACCTATTGGCGATTGGCCCCTATTACCAAGGTTGGAAGGGCGGCGACCCGGAATGAATATGCCCTCACAGGAAAACAATTGAGATTCCTTGCCGATTTCATTAAGACCCACCAAGAGGCTACGAAAATTGAATTCTGTGAATCCCATGCCTATGTCGCCTGCTTTGACGGCAGGTCGCTCGGAAAACCTTTCTTCTGCGGAGCCGGCTTAACGAGGTGTTCTATCATGCCAGACGGCGAAGTGATGGGATGCCACCAGGCTTATGATGCCTCCCTTTCAGAGGGAAATATTCGGGACAAACCTTTTTCACAGATCTGGAAGGAAGGGTTTACCCGCTTCAGAAGGGATGCATTTCCCCTTCCCTGCCAAAGCTGTTGTCACCTCAACCAATGCCAGGGGGGATGCTGGGCCGAAATGGTCAAACAAGGCGCATGCCTGAAATCGGTGTGGGAGGATAACGGCTGAGACCGAAAATGGAATTCCACGAACCAACGAACAGGGTCCTATATGGCCCGGCAAGTTTTGCCAAGCGTGTCATCTTGCTTTATCGATCTTTCCGGCTCAGGCAGGTTGAGATCGAAGACGCTATTTCCGGTAGGCGCACGATCTACATCGGCGAAGGTGAAAGTCTCGACTATGTAAAGAAAACTCTATTATCTGATGCCAGGGAAACAAGCACAACCTCTCTGCCCATATGCTTCTTAAGGCAGAGGATCAAACACCTGATCTCATTCAACACACAGGTCATTGTTGAAATAAATCGAATGCTCGCGCCCTTGATTCCTCCGGGTGGCCTCCTCACTTTTCCATGGATCAGGCAGAAAGTCTCATTGAATAATGATGACCACATGGAAAGAAGATACAAAATGGGGGCCTCTTTGCGAAGGAAGGTCAGGAAATTCGATTACCGATGCCAGGTAACCAGTGATCAAAAAATGGTTCGAAAATTCTTCGAAGATCTTTATCTTCCCTATCTTACAACCCGATTTGAGAGCGCCTGCCACGCCCGGACCCTTTCAGAGTTTCAGACCGTCATTCGATCAGGCTTTTTACTCCAGGTCTTCGCACAAGACCGGTGGGTATCCGGGGTCATCTGCAGGCTGCAAAAAGACGAAATCTGTACCTTCGCCTTCGGCCATCTCCCTGGCAATCAATATGATTTGCGACGGGGAGCTCTCTCAGCAGCCTACTATTTCATTTTCAAGTGGGCGGAAGAGAATTCCGTGCAAAAGGTTGATCTCTTGCGAAGTCGGCCCAATACGAGTGATGGCGTTTATGAACACAAGCGAAGGTGGGGTGCGCAACCTGTGACCGACACCTGGCCTCATACGGCCCTGTGGCTGTTCATCCCAAAAACGGAGATTTGTCCACGCTTGAAAACGCAATTGATATGGAGGAGGGGGGAATTTGTTGAGATGCAAAGATTGGGCTATGGATTGAAAAGAGAGCAGGAAGATAATAGACTGATGATACCATGAGACTTCCAACAGCCATCTTAGAAGGGCAAAAGGTTCCGAGGGTCGTTCTCTCCATCCAGCTCCACCCACCCTTTAATCCACATCGGATTTCATCCCTCATGAAAGAAACCTATGAAATGGGGGTCTGGTGTTTTGACCTCCCCTCCCAAAATCATCTCGAATCCTTCAAAGAATTAAGAACTTCTATGACGGGTGAAATGCTTATAGGCCTCTGCCATCTGGAAGCGGAGACAGGGGCCTCGTTCTTAGGAAAGCCGCTCCATCGGTTTGAATCAAAGATCGTCTCTACGATCCGAAGAGGACTCCTCCCTTCTCATCTGCCTCGAGACATCCTTCCTCCCTCTTCTTCCACGGAGGTCCTTACACAAAGAGAGATTGACCGGATCGCTTTCGACCCTCTTCGCTTCGAGAAAGCGCTCTCCCGCTTCGATCCCGTGGAGTCTCCCTTCCTCCTCGTTGGCGAAAAATATGGCGATTGGCTCTTGGCATTGGGCCGGATCGATCTTCTTCGAGAGATGGTGTCCAGGGTCAGAGAGAAAGGATTCATTCCCATCTTTTCAGCTCAATGGACGACTTTTGTCCTTCCAAAGGCAAAATCGCTCAACGTATCGGCTTACGCCGTTCCCATCAATAAGAAATGGAGCCTCTTCGATTTGGAACGAGCCTCTGATCTGATCAAGAAGTTTGAAAAGCCTGTCATCAGCATGAATCCTCTCGCTGACGGGAATCTCTTGGGAGAATCCGAAGGGGCCTTTTCTTTCCTCTTTGACGAATTGAAGGTTTGTGCGGTGATCGCCGGGATTGCCTCAGAGGAAGAGGCCAGAAGGATCGTTGAGGTCTTGAAAAAATTCCCTTCCCTCAGCCCCCCACGAAAAACATGATGGCTCCTGCCACGAGTGGAATACTGAGGTTGTCGTTCACTTTGACCGGCAGAATCTCGATCACTGTTGCCCCCAGGGCTGCCAGGCTTCCCGAGAATCGGCCCAGATGCGGGTAGATCCAGACGATCAAGAGGGAGGTGCTAAGGAAAGCCATGCTCCCCTCAACGGTTTTTCCAAAGACCTTCACCCTCCCAATCCCTTTCCCGATTAAGGCGGCTGCTGTATCGGAAAGGATAAGGATGAAGAGGCTGGCAATGGCAATCGATTTGGGAAAGAGAAGGATGGTGAGGATCGTTGAGAAGATAAAATAGGTTGACCCCATAAAGGCAGACTTCTCCTCTTCTCTGAGAACTTTTCCAAAAAAGTATTTTTGAAAAAGGGAAGCCGTCCCAGAATGGAAGTGGCGGAGGAGATCAACCACGAGAAGGGCTATAAAAAAAGGGACGAGAAATAGGATGGCCGTTTCCTCAGACGTCAAGGCATATCCGACAGGAATAATCAGGGTAGCCAGATGAACAACCTTTCTTAGAATCTCAATCTTGGTCAGCATGGTTATAGTTCGGAGTTCGGGGTTCAGAGTTCGGAGCAACAACGAAGTCTAATTCACCTTAGCGTTCATAGCTCAGAATAAAGAATAACATTTTAAGCACAACTCAGCTTATGGAAATGCAACGAGGGGTCCGGGTATCTAAGATTCTTCTATTCCGGACCCCGAACTCTGTACTCCGAACTTATCTTTTTAAGCTTCTCCGTTTCTTCAGCGGTGAGATAGCGGAATTGTCCGAAAGGAAGGTCTCCTAATTGAATCGGCCCATATTCAACCCGCTTCAGCTTGAGAACGGTGTGGCCAATGGCTGAAAACATCCTCTTCACCAGACGGTTTCTCCCTTCCGTCACCACGACGCGAACCCAGCTATTTTTTTCTCTCTGACGGATAAGGCTGCAAGAGACGGCCTGGGCTTCCCCATCTTCGAGCATCACTCCCCTCTTGAGCCGATTCAGTTTTTTTTCCTCTGGAACCCCAGTCACCTTCGCCAGATAGGTCTTCGGAACTGAAAATCTCGGATGGGAGAGCAGGTGGGCAAGGTCGCCATCATTGGTGAGAAGGAGAAGTCCCTCCGCATCGAAATCGAGCCGACCTACCGGATAGATTCTCCATTTTACGCTCTTGAGGAGATCCATGATGGTTGGCCTTCCCTTTGGGTCTTTGACCGTGGAAAGATAGCCCCTGGGTTTATTAAGGAGAAGAATGACCTTGGGCTCAAGATGGGTGAGCCTTTTTCCATCCACTTTGATATGATCTCTGGAAGGATCAGCTTTAAAACCCAATGCCTCAACGACTTGACCATTGACCGACACCCTGCCTTCAAGCACGATCCTCTCGGCTTCTCTCCTCGAGGCAATCCCGGCCTTGGCCAAAATCTTTTGAATCCGTTCAAGCGCCAATCGAATGTCCTACTCTTTTTTCTCCGCCCCATCCCATTCCTCTCCCCCGTGCAAAGAGGCGTTTACTCGAATCTCTTCCTTCGATGTCTCTTCTTCGGATTTCCCTTGGGGGATGACCTCCTCGAGGGTTCTCTCTGAGGGAGCTGGAGGAGGCTGGATTTCTTGGAGGCTGGGGAGGTCAGAAAGTGCATTCAGGCTGAAGAGTTCGAGAAAGGTCCTGGTGGTTCCATAGACAATGGGACGTCCCGGAAGGTCCTTGCGGCCCATGATCTTGATCAATCCCCTTTCCAGAAGGGTATGAAGAACAGAGCCCGAATCGACTCCGCGAACCTCTTCGATTGCAGGCCGGATGATCGGCTGGCGGTAGGCGACGATGGCCAATGTCTCCAAAGCGGCCTGACTCAGCTTAATTGCCTTTGCTTTTTTCAGCCGGTTTAACCACCCGGCGAAATCGGGTTTTGTCCGGAATTGATATCCGCCAGCAATCTCTGTCAGCTCGATTCCCTTTGAACGATTTTCATACTCTGCTTGAATCTGACGAATCCCTTCCATAATCGCCTCTTTATTCGATTCGGGCAGGATCTCGACCAAGGTTTCAAGGCGGATCGGGGAATCCGAAATGAAAAAAAGGCTCTCTAATATTGGCCTAACATCGAAGTCATCCATCATCCTGTCCTCTAAATTACATTTTAATTCTCCGGGCAACTACCACATTCCCAACATCCACCATCAAACAATAACCAAACTTTAATATCCAGATCCCCCCCTTTACCAAAGGGGGGGCGGGGGGGGGATTTTTATTCGGAGCTTGGAATTTGGTTATTGAAATTTGCCCTATCTTGTCTCAAGAAACTCTATTTTTTCACCGGGGGAAATAGTGCTAATGGCATGTTTATAAACCAACTGATCCCCCTCTCCTCGAAGGACGATGCAGAAATTATCGAAGCTGAGAATCACCCCTTCGATCTTGCGACCCGTCGTGAGTTCAACCATGACATGTTTCCGATCCCGGCGGATGCGATTGAGAAATTGATCCTGGATATTTATCTGATTCTTCATCATGTCAGGTCCCCTCCTCCTCTCCAAAAGGATTTAATTTTCAGAATGATCTCTCGCCGATCGCTTGACTCATCCCACCATTGAACCTCAGGATCAGCCTTAAACCATGTCCATTGTCGTCTGGCATAATGGCGGGTGTCCCTCTTTATCTGTCCGACCGCTTCCTCCCATCCGACCTCTTTCAAGAGAAATTGAACCATCTGTTTATAACCCAAACTCTGCATCGGCTTCAATTCACGCCCATAACCCATCTCCATCAACCTCACGACCTCCCCAAGAAACCCCTTTTCTAACATCTGATCAACTCTCTCCTCGATACGACGATAGAGGATGTCCCGGTTCATCTCCAGACCAATTTTTAGGGTCACGTATGGTCTTTCTCCAAACCGGTGCTGTTCCCGATAAAAAGAGATGGGGACACCTGTCGAATCAAAGATCTCCAGAGCTCGTATAATCCGAAAGAGGTCATTGGGATGAAGATGAGAGGTTGTTTGGGAATCAACTCTCTTTAGACGCTCAAAAAGGGCACCCCCCCCTTTTTCCTTTGCTTCCGCTCTCAGATTTTCCCTCACGCGGGGGTCTATCTTAGGACTGGAGAAGAGTCCCTGAATGAGAGTTTTGATATAAAGGCCGGTTCCTCCAACTACCCAAATGGGTTTTTTGCTCTCGACTAACTGATCAATCGTTTTCCGGCCTAACGTTCGATAGAGGGCAGCGTGAAAAGGTTGATCAGGAGTCACCAAATCGATCAGGTGGTGCCGTACTTTTTTTTGGTCATCGAGCGTCGGTTTGGCTGTGCCGATATCCATATACCGGTAAACCTGCATGGAGTCTGCACTGATGATTTCACCTCCCAACTCCTCCGCACATTCGATAGCGAATTTGGATTTCCCCACCCCCGTTGGGCCGAGGAGAATCACCACCCGCGGCTGGTCCATCTCAGTCCTTGCGGCCATATGCAGTCGATTTTAATGAATTCATGATGAGACTTCAAGGGTACAGTGGAATGTGAAGTGGAATGCAGAAAAACCTAATAAATTTCTCTTGCAATTGGAATTCAATTTATATAGGATTAAGCCTGTTGTCCATAAGAAGGAGGGGAAACGAGCGTTTGTTCTGATTACCAAACCCATCGCTTCACTCGATTTCCAGCGGATAGGAGCCTGCTATGCTGCCTGCATCCTTCAGCAATCCTCGGTCCAATCCTGAGTTGAGAAGCCTCTACGCGATTATTCTGCTCCCTCCACAGAAACACCTCCAGGATTATTTTGTTAGGGTGATCGCCATCCTTTCTGAATATTTTTCAATCAAGTATTCGGCCCTTTTCCTTCAAGACCCACAAAAGGAATTTCTCCGTGTGGAAGCCCTCTACGGCTTCGAGAAAGAAACCCATCCTTTCACTTGCAGCAGCCAAAAGGGAACGATAGGTAAAGTTCTCGAATCACGACAGCCCATGGTGATTCAAAATTTGAGCCAGGAGCCATTCTATGAGGAGATGATGAAGAGTCAGAAGCGGATCGAGAAGATCCAACCTCCCCTGCTCTGTGTGCCTCTCGTCACAGACGACGAGTCCATGGGGGTAATCAATGTAAATTCGCTCTATGGCCCCCAACACGAATTTGTTGAAGATTTCCAGTTCCTGTCCATTCTGTCAGCCATCGTCTCTCCGGCGATCAAGAATTATCACCAGAAAACGGCCGGACCTCATGCGAGAGACAGCGAGCCCAAGGCAGGATCTCATCGGCTGGATGAGATCTTAGAAGAGAAGCTGGTCGAAGTTTTGAATAAGATTGATCCGTATGTGGAGACGAAAACCAAGCTGGGGATTTTCGACGATATCATTAGAGTGGTAGAGAAGATTTTGATCAAGTCCGCCTTAGAGAGAGTTAACCATGTTCAGATCACTGCCGCTCAACTTTTGGGGATCAATCGAAACACCCTTCGTAAGAAGATCAAAGAATTGAAGATCAAAGCCCGCTGATAATCTTTAATAGGAGTCAAGGAGTCAAGGGGTCAAGGGTCCGAGTGAAAATCTTAGAACATAAAAACTTGAACCCTTGAATCCTGGAACCCTCGACCCCTAGCCCTCTTGAACCCTCATCGGAATCCTTTTAAAATTGAACATCGATGTCTGAACACCAGAACGCCGAGAGGGTAAAAAATCTTTGCCACCAATGGGGAGGTTCCCTGTTTGGAGTGGCAGATCTTCGCCTCTTTAAAAAGGGGGAGATTCTTTTTCCGCCATCCTTAATAGGGCGGCTCTCCTACGGCATCTCAGTGGGACTCCACCTTTCTGATGCTATTTTAGAAGAGATTGAGGGCCAACCCACCCCGCTCTATTTTCATCACTACCAGAGAATCAACATTCTTCTCGACACCATTGGGCTGATTGCAACTTCGACGATTCAAAACCTCGGATACCAAGCGATGCCCATCCCTGCCTCCCAATTGGTGGATTGGAAAAACCAAAGGGGACACATTTCCCATAAACATGTGGCCCGGGCTGCCGGATTGGGATGGATTGGCCGGAACAACCTTCTTGTTAACGAAAGATTTGGGTCGAGGATTCGTCTGGTTAGCATTCTCACCGATCTTCCTCTTACGATTGATTCGCCATCATTAAATACTTGTGGTTCCTGTCGCAACTGCCTGTCCGTCTGTCCTGCGGGGGCAATAAAGGAACGCCAAGAGGAATTCGATCATCTTCGGTGTTATGAGCAACTGAGAACCTTTGCCAAAACCCTCCACTTCAGCCATAATATCTGTGGCGTCTGCGTGAAAGCCTGCCGGGGGAACCAAAAGCGCACAGGGCAAAGCGCATAGAGCATAGGGAAAACTTGTGTGACAGTGTTGCGTATCCTGAATCTGCACGCTGAAGGCTATTTTGGTGCGCAAGCACCCCCGGACACGGAAAACGGACACGGACACGATAAAATAGGGTATGGACTATGGTAGATTACGATGTCATTGTGGTCGGCGGGGGACATGCAGGAATTGAAGCCTGCCTGGCCTGTGCCCGCATAGGACATCCTACCCTTCTCATCACCCAAAAAGTGGAACAGATCGGCCATATGTCCTGTAACCCTGCCGTAGGTGGGTTGGCTAAAGGCCATCTGGTGAAGGAAATCGATGTCCTGGGCGGTGAGATGGCCAAAGCCACTGATGAAACAGGGATTCAGTTCCGGCGGCTCAACGACACGAGAGGACCTGCTGTTCGCTCTTCAAGAGCTCAAGTGGACCGCCAGGAATACCGATTGCGAATGAAAAGGGCTGTTGAAAATCAAGAAAATCTCTCGATTAAGGAAGCGACGGTAGAGAAAATTCTGATAGACAGAGATCAGGTGATCGGTGTGAAGACGGATTCAGATGAAACCATTCCGGCAAAAGCCTTGATCCTGGCCCCAGGGACTTTTATGAATGGTCTGATCCATATTGGTCTGACTCACTTTTCCGCCGGCCGGATGGGTGATCCGGTTTCCATCGGGTTATCGGAATCGCTCAAAAGATTGGGGTTGCGGATGGGAAGACTCAAAACCGGAACCACTCCGAGGCTCGATCGTCATTCCATCGATTTCAGTCAACTGACGCCTCAATTTGGAGACGAACTACCTCTTCCTTTCTCCTTCTCAACAGAAAAGATCGAGACCGAACAACTTCCCTGCTATATCACCTACACGAATGTCACGACCCATGAAATTATCAGGAGCGGTCTCGACCGATCCCCCCTTTACTGCGGAGTCATCAAAGGCGTCGGACCTCGATATTGCCCCTCGATCGAGGATAAAGTGGTCCGCTTTGCGGACAAGAAAAGACACCAGATCTTTTTGGAACCCGACGGCCGAAAGACCAATGAAGTCTATCCGAATGGGATCTCCACCAGCCTTCCTCCTGACGTCCAGATCCGGATGCTGAGGTCGATCAAAGGACTTGAACAAGTAGAGATCATCCGGCCAGGGTACGCTGTTGAATATGATTTTGTCGATCCCACAGAGCTCAAGCCTTCCCTCGAAACGAAAAAGATCAGAGGGCTCTTCCACGCCGGACAGATCAACGGAACGTCGGGCTATGAAGAAGCAGGGGCACAAGGATTGATGGCCGGAATCAATGCCTCGCTCTATATTCGAGGCGAGAGACCTTTTATCTTGAAGCGTTCCGATGCTTACATCGGTGTTTTGATCGATGATCTGGTCACCAAAGGGACGACCGAACCCTATCGCATGTTTACCTCCAGGGCAGAATACCGCCTCCATTTGAGAGAAGACAATGCCGATTTGAGATTGAGAGAAATGGGATATGAAGTGGGATTGCTTAAAGAGAAGGATTACCGAATCTTTCTGGACAAAAGGATGGCGATTGAAAATACCCTATCCAGAATCTCATCTCTGAGAGTCAATCCCACAAAGGAGAATAACGACATCCTCCATCAATGGGGAAGCGCCACCCTGAAAAAAGACTCCTCCCTTCAAGAGATATTGAAGAGACCTGAAATTCATTTCAAAAATCTTTTTGATTTTGATCGAAGCCTTGAAAGCATCCCGGAATCGATACAGGAGCAGGTCGAGATTCAGGTAAAGTATGACGGTTATATCAAGAGACAGATGGAACAGATTGCTAGGTTTAGAAGATTGGAGGACGTCAGCTTCCCGGAAGAATTTGACTTCGGCTCTGTGATAGGACTCACCACAGAAGTAATGGAGAAACTGAAGAAGATCAAGCCTCACTCTCTCGGCCAGGCCTCAAGAATCTCCGGTGTCACTCCCGCCGCGCTCTCCATCCTGATGGTCAACCTGAAAAAACAGGGGTATTTGTAGAATCATTATTTCAAATTTCACGTTTCAACTCCGGGCTCTTCCGAGTTTTTTCGGGGTCCCCTTGTAACCTCCCTCTATTCCCCCCTTAAACTAAGGGGGATGAAGGGGGGTTAGTGAAATGTCCATCACACGAAAGCCGGAAGAATCTAAACTCGTAGCGTCCCGTCCTCGGTCGGGACGAATTCTGGCTCTACGCGCCATATGAAACTTTTCTTCTGAAAATTCCTCAAAAAATTCTTGACAGCTTAAAAAATATTCCCGGTATATTGCGTTACACAAGGTGTGGACTACTTCCTCAAGTTTTGACAGATTGTGCTAAAAGGTGTAGATTTCTATCTGAAAACAGTAAATAAGAATGTTAAGCAGATCTTAATGTGATGGCATAACATGCCCGAATGGATTCGAAAAAGGTGCTTTTATTCGATCAAGAGCATGAAAAGGACACTTGTTGCTTGCTATGACCTTTGTTTATTAATGACCCTTATATTGTGGTTACTGTACGCAGAATACAAAAAACTTGGATATATTCGAGTTAAAGGTAATATCTATTCAGGCCAGGATTCAATACTTACATTATACGGTTGCACTTTTGTTGTTGCGCTAATGATAATGATGACAATATACTCAACTTTTTATGGCTTATATCAAGCAAAGAGGGGAAAAATCTCTAATCTTCCAGTTAATTCAATTTGTTATAATTGCCAGTCCGTATTTAATATTTCCGAGACCGCCGGGGCTCAAGGGGTCAGCCCTTGACACGGGACGATTTGAGTGCACATTTGGGGTTGCACCTTTAGATTTCAATCTCGACTGAGGATAAGATACGGGGATAGCAGAGGAGTTTAAAGGCAGTTCTCAAACCCTTGTTTTTTTGTCATCCCGAACCAGGTACTAAACTTGCTTCAGGATCTACGATTTCGGAATCTCTGTTTTGGTTCTTGATTCTATTTCCCGAAATTAATGAAGCTCCCCGCTCACAGGGCGGGGCTTCCCGGGAGGGAAATTTTCACTTATATTGTGCCCCTTAACCCTGCCTATCCCGATAGGTCGGGACGGGGCACGTTCCAGTCACTCTGCGGCTGGACTTCGAAGAAAGCGAACGAAAGCCCCGATTCCTCGGCTCGCTGCGCTGACCAGCGTTGCAATCCTGATCAGCGGCCCCTCAACGATGGTCAATGCCGCTTCTTCGAAGTCGCGCAAACGCTCGGCAGCATCCCCAACCGTGGCAATCCCTTCCTCAACTCTTTCCACTTGCCGATGAATGGATTGCAGGATACTGCTGATTTCCTTCGAAATGATAGTCAGGTCGTGGCTCAAGGGAACAATTTCCATGCGGACAGTTTCTAACAATTTTTCAGCCTGGCGGGCCGTTCGAAGGATTTGCAAAATAACAGGAATGAGAACAATCGCAACAACGACCATAGAGGCTGCAATAACGGTGACACTGATAGTCTGTAACATAGGTTGTGATCTCCCTTCGGCTTAAGCCTTGGTCTCCTCTTTCTTCGACCCTTTAGAGAACTCCTGCTTCGCCGCTTCCAAACCTACCTCCACCGCTCCCTTCACTTTTTTCGTCCCTGCTTTTGCATCCTCTATGACTTCCTTTGCCTTCAGGCGTGCTTCCGCAAGCTGAAGATTCGCTTCTTTCTTTAATTCATCAGCCCGGCGTTGAGCATCTTCAAGGATGGCCTTCGCCTTCATCTGCGCTTCTGAATAAAATCCCTTCGCTTCTTCAAGGACTTCGCTCCCCTTTTGCTTAAGTTCAGATCTCAACTCTTGTCCGGATTTAGGAGCAAATAAAAGTCCTGCTATTGCCCCCAGCAAACCTCCTATAAAGAATCCCCGCAGGAACCCTGCCCCACCGTTTCCATTTTCTGCCATAGGATGAAACCTCCTTTCCTTTTTGTTGGTTACAGCTGACCTTCTACATAAGCTGCTCGATTTGCCTTTAAATACCTACCCATCTTCTCTGACAGAAATTATCTAAAACGGTAAATGAAGTAAATAAGGTCAACTCAGTATTTTAAAGCTAAAAATGCTGTATTTCGCAGGAAAATCCGGACAGGGAACCCTTCGTACCCATAATGGCATCCCCCCTAGGCCCCGGATTTGGTAATCTAATAGCCGTCCCGTCGAGATTTTTCCTAAGCTTCCGATATTTCTTAGGCTTCCGCCATGATTTCTTCGGGCGACTCGATCTTCCTCACCGAAGCTCCTTCCCTTCTTCCGGAAATAGAGGCGAAAGCATTTTCGAACCTTGTGCGACCGTCTGAGCATAACCGCATTATCTCATCCAATGCCTTGTTTGTACTTGCCTTGATATCCGATCTCAGCTCTTTTCCAGATTTGGGAGCTAATAAAAAGCCCGCTGTCGCCCCTAAAACGCCGCCAACAAACAGTCCTCTTAGTACCTTGGAATGATTTCTTTGGTCGCTCTCCATTGCTTTTACCTCCTTTCTTCACTCAACCTTTGCCACTCGTCGGCATTATTATCCTCGTCTCGTCGACCCCAAAACTTTCAGCCTAAAATTAGTTATTCCCTCCTATGTTTGTCAAGGTAAAAGCGATCACCAAAGGACAATTGTTTGATTCGCACTTTTAAAAAGCTTAAATGTAGTATATATTAAAACCACAAAAAAGGGGAGGTTGACGAGGCCTTTTTGAGAGGTAGGGGAGCCTTTAAAGGGACGGAAAGGTCTCCTCCTCAGAGAAGATAAAGCATTGACATAAAATATAACCTCAGATATAGCTTTGCAAGGAAATTGTGGTGGTTATACTATGAGAGAAGAAAAGCGAAGCATAACTGCAGAAATGGTTGCGTATACAAGAGCAAAGCATTTATTGTATGATGATCCGGTCTTGTTTGAGGATTATTTTGCCATCGAGTTTTTAAGTCCTCGGCGGAAAAGATTTTTGAGAAATCCCCTCATTGGTCTCCTGATGCGTTCAACATTATATCGTCACTTTCGCCCTGTGCGCGCCCACTCAGTGGATCGGTGTTGCTATAGTGAGGATAAGTTAGACAAGGCAATTGCCCAAGGTATTACACAATATGTAATCATCGGGGCGGGTTATGATTCGTTTGCTTTACGCCGTAGAGACCTCTCTGATTCCCTTTCGATCTTCGAGCTGGATCATCCTGCAACCCAAAAAGCAAAAAGAAAGAGGATTTCCGAACTCAATGTTGAGTTGCCGAGCAACCTTGAGTTCATCCCAGTGGATTTGGAGAACGAAACCGTCGCTGAAGCCTTGAAGCGCTCTTCTTACATCCATGAAGTGCCTACCTTTTTTTCATGGCTTGGCACTATCCATTATCTTACTCGTGATGCCGTGTTCAAAACTCTTCGGTCTTTAGCTTCATTAGCTGCTCCTGGAAGCGAGATTGTTTTGGATTATAATATCCCTGATATGCTCATGGATCCAAAGGAGCTGAATAGATTCAACAAGTATCGGCGTCTTGCCGCGCACCTTGGCGAACCCCTGATCACTTATTTCGATCCACATATACTGGTTACCGAGATGGAGAATCTTGGTTTCGAACTTATTGAAAATCTCTCACCCAATGAAAGAAGAGTAAGGTACTTTGCTAATCGCAAAGACAATCTTGTTCCAAGCGGAACAACCTACTTCGCTCACTTCCGTTATCGGCGATTGGGAGGAAAATAGATATGCATTTTTACAAAACGAGGATGTGAATTACCAAGGACAAAGATTCGTTCTCAGAGCTTCCTGATTCGGAGCTTCCGGAAAGGCCTTGTATTTTTTGGGCCAAGAACAAAAGTAGAATCGGCGTGGAGATAAGGTAGCCCCAGGCTAACTGTGAAGGTGCTGAACAAGGCAAAGGGGACATCTATTTAAAGGCACACTGCCAAAAGAAAATACTTTGCTTAAGTAAGGGAAAAAAGGAGGCGCGAACATGGCAAGGTTGAATGAAGTGGTGGTCGTGGATGCGGTCCGATCTGCCATTGGCAAGTCGGGGCGGAAGGGAATGGAGAAAGCGGGCCAGCTCTGCCAGGCATCGGCTCAGGATCTCATGGCCAATACACTCCGGGGTTTGCTGAAAAGGGTCCGCTCTCGCTGCCCTAAGTTCGATGAAGCGGAAATCGAGAACGTTGTCATTGGTTGCCTGAGCCAGGTCGGTGAGCAAGGCATCAATATTGGCCGGATCGCATCACTCCTTGCCGGCATCCCCAAGGAGGCCGCGGGCTGCACGGTGAACCAGTACTGCAACGCCGGCCTCAAGGCCATCAACATCGCTGCGCACGAGATCATGGTGGGAGAGGGAGATATCATGATCTGCGGGGGCGTGGAGATCATGTCCCATTACGGCATGATGTCCGACGTTCAGGTGGCTATGGATGCCAATTATCCGGTCCGTTTGTCGTCTCGCCTCGCGGAGATTGGTATGCTGGTGCCTCAGGGCGTTTGCGCCGAGATGATCTCCGCAGACCAGGGACACACCCGAGAGGACCTGGAGCGCTTTGGCATGTGGAGTATGCAGAAGGCTGTTGAGGCCGAGCGCAAAGGGTGGTACGCAGATCACATCGTTCCCTTCGAGTTCACCTGGGACGGCGCGACCCGGAGCGTAGAAAGGGACGAAGTCCTTCGGCCAAAGGCGGTGGCTGACCCGGAGGCATACCTTCAAGATCTCATGGCGCTTCCTACTCCGTTCAAGGAACACGGACTCGTTAGCCCGGGCAACTCCTCGCAGATCGTAGATGGCGCTGCCGCAGTCCTACTGATGAGCGGGGCCAAGGCCGAGGCATTGGGGCTTGAGCCGCTCTCCAGAATTGCAGCCTGTGCCGTGGCAGGCGGCGAGCCGGTGCCCATGCTTCTCGCTCCTATTCCGGCGGTGAGGAAGGCCCTTAAACGTGCTGGCAAGACCATCGATGATATGGCCATTATCGAGCCCAACGAGGCATTTGCCTCTCCGTTGCTCCAGTTTGCAGATGAGCTTGGCTACAACCGCCTCGATCCCAGGGTGAATCCAACGGGCGGCGCCATAGCACTGGGCCATCCGATTGGCGCCTCAGGGGCCATCTACTTCGGGGAGATGGTCCACCACCTCAAGCGCACCGGCGGGAAAGCCGGCCTTCAGATGGTCTGCGGCGGTGGAGGAGTTGGCATCGCCACCGTGGTGGAGGCGGTTTGATCACGAAAAGACAACTTCCCTACTGAGAGAGACTCGAGGGGCTTCCAAGATGGCGGCGACGGCCAACGCGACGATGTCCAAAGCCATCTTATGGGTCCAAGTCGGCCCCGTTAGAAATCCCAGTCGTTGCGACGCTTCGACATACTCAGGGCCGTGAGCAAAGCCGAGCGGGGCATTATTTCTGACGGAATAAATTCCAATGATACGATCATCAAGTTCATGATTCTCGTCTATCCTCCTGTTGCCAAGCCGTGCGAATCTCCAGCAGGTATAGCAAAACTCTGTGGCGCCTTGAATGCCCACCGAGTGAGATACCGGGTCTTGGATGCGAATTTAGAAGGTCTTCTCAGCCTTCTGAAGACTTCACCCCGGTTATCGGATACCTGGACTTCCCGGGCACTGCGTCATCTCTCCAGACACCTCGCCTCGTTGAACTGCTGGGACGCCTACCAGGATGAAGGTCGTTATCGCCGGTCAATTAAGGATCTCAACCGGCTTCTCAGCATGGCGGCTCAGCCGAGCCGTGTGCGCCTCGGCTTGGCAAATTTTCAACATGAAGAACTCTCTCCAGCAAGGAGCGCAGATCTTATCAGAGTAGCGGAACACCCGGAAGACAATCCCTTCTATCCCTATTTTAAAAAACGGCTCACTGATTATTTGAAGAGCGAGCAACCTCCAATGATTGGTTTTTCGCTCAATTATTTAACCCAGGCTCTGTGTACGTTTGCAATGATCGGTTTCCTGAGGAGGGAGTACCCCTGGGTAAAATTGGTTTTGGGCGGAGGGCTTGTGACTTCATGGATGAGAAACCCTCGCTGGCAAAACCCTTTTAAGGGGCTTGTGGATCATCTTGTGGCTGGACCAGGAGAAGCCGCTTTGTTTTCTCTCATTGGAGTAACAGAGTCTGGAGATAATCATTTCAAGCCGAATTACGATCCTCTACCCATAAGAGACTACTTTGCGCCCGGGCTGATTCTTCCCTACAGTTCCTCAAGCGGATGTTACTGGAACAAGTGTTCATTTTGTCCGGAGAGGGCCGAGGGAAATTCTTATCATGCCATTCCTGCTAACGAAGTGATCGATGATCTTCTCCGCCTGGTCGATAAACATAGGCCGGTTCTTATCCATTTACTGGATAACGCGATCAGTCCGTCTCTGATGAAGGCGATTTGTGAACGTCCTCCGGGTGCACCCTGGTACGGCTTTGCGAGAATTACCAAACATCTGGCCGACCCGGATTTCTGTCTCGTCCTGAAGCAATCAGGATGTGTGATGTTAAAACTCGGTCTGGAATCAGGAGACCAAACTGTGCTCGACTCTCTGCAAAAGGGAATCAATCTTGAAGAGGCTTCATTGGCCTTAAGAAATCTGAGAAAGGCAGGGGTTTCCACCTATGTCTATCTTCTTTTTGGAACGCCTCCAGAAGGACTAATCGAAGCGCGAAGAACCCTTGAGTTTGTTGTTGAACACCAGGACTGTATTGGATTCTTGAATCTTGCCATTTTCAATATGCCGATCCACGGACCGGAAGTCCAAGAGATGGAGACACGGACCTTTTATGAAGGAGACCTTTCCCTTTATACGAGCTTCGATCATCCGAAAGGATGGAGCAGGCAATTGATCAGGCAATTCCTGGACAAGGAATTCAAGAGGCATCTTGCGATTGCGCCGATTTTGAGAAGAGATCCACCCGTATTCACCTCTAACCACGCCCCTTTTTTTGTGATGGATAAGAAGATGAGGAGACCCTGAACCACTTAGGGTTCAGGGCAAGCGCAGTGACGTGGGGATAGGGGAAGTTAAAGAAAGATGGGGAGATAAAGAGATGACGAGACACGTAGACGCGGAGACAAAGAGATGAGGAGACAGCCTGAATCCGATAGAAAGAAGATGAAAAAGATTATTGAAGAAAAATAACGTAAAATTTAGTGTTATAGTTATCTATCGGGTTACGGACACGTGACACGCCCGCCTGGCGGTAGGCAGGGGCGCGATCTTTATCACAGACACGTTCTTTCTATGAAAAACATACGCAACTTTAGCATTATCGCACACATTGATCACGGAAAATCGACCCTTGCGGACCGCCTCATTCAATTAACGGGTATGGTCGACGAACGAAACTTCAAAGACCAGATCCTGGATAATATGGACATCGAGCGCGAGCGGGGAATCACCATCAAGAGTCAGGCCATTACCCTCCCCTATCATGCTAACGATGGAGAGGAGTATGTTCTCAATTTGATTGACACGCCGGGTCATGTCGACTTTTCTTATGAAGTTTCTCGCTCCCTCGCATCCTGCGAAGGCGTCCTACTTCTGATTGATGCGGCTCAGGGCGTTCAGGCTCAGACGATTGCCAATCTCTATCTGGCCATGGAAAATAACCTGGAGATCATACCGGTCATCAATAAGATCGATCTTTCCTCGGCAGATGTAGACCGGGTGATTGAACAGATCGACTCGGAACTGGGATTGGATCCTTTTAGCTGTCTGAAATGCTCGGCTAAAGAAGGAATAGGGATCGAAGAAATTCTGGAGGCCATTGTCAAGAAAATCCCTCCTCCGAAAGGGGACCCGGAAGGACCGCTGGCTGCCCTGATCTTCGATGCCCAGTACGATTCTTTTCGTGGAACAGTGATTCACTGCCGGGTCTTTGACGGAACCGTGAAAACCGGAGATATCATCCGCTTGATGTCCAATCAGGCGACTTATAAGGTCGAGGAGGTAGGGCGATTCCTGCTCGCCAGAGAGAAACGTGACAAGATCTCCGCCGGAGAGGTGGGTTACATTCTTGCCGGTGTCAAAACCGTATCGGACGTACAGATCGGCGATACGATTACGCTCGATGACCGACCTTGTGACAACTCCCTCCCCGGCTTTAAGGAATTCAAACCGGTGGTGTTCTCTTCGATCTATCCCATCGCTCCTGAGGACTATGAAGACCTTGCCGTTGCCCTCGAAAAATATAAGTTGAACGATGCGGCCTTCGTCTATCAAAAAGATTCTTCAATGGCCCTGGGACAGGGCTTCCGATGTGGCTTTCTAGGTCTCCTTCATCTCGAGATCGTCCAGGAAAGGGTTGAACGGGAATATGATCTTTCCATCATTCTCTCCGTTCCGAGCGTTCGCTACCGGTTTACATTGAAAGATGGAAGCATCGAGTTCGTTGACAATCCCGCTCACTATCCGGACCCCAGCGCCATTGAAAAAGGAGAAGAACCCTACATTCGTGCCACGCTGCTCATGCCGGAGAGATATCTGGGCGCTGTGATGAAACTCTGCATGGAGAAGCGAGGCGTGAACTCAAAGCTTAACTACCTGGGCCCGGGCCGCGTGGAGTTGAGTTATGAGATGCCCCTGGCCGATGTGATTTACGATTTTTATGATCGTTTCAAATCCGTCACCCAGGGATACGGGTCCTTTGATTACGAGGTCCTTGACTACAGAGAGAGCACGCTCGTCCTGGTGGACATCCTGGTCAACGGCGAGAAGGTCGATGCCCTGTCGCAAATCGTCCATCGCGATCAAGCTCGTGCCCGTGCCCTGCGGGCCTGTGAAAGATTAAAGGAAGAAATTCCCCGGCAGATGTTTAAAATACCGATTCAAGGAGCGATCGGAGGTGAGATCATCGCCCGTACCACAATCTCTCCCTTCCGTAAGGATGTGACAGCAAAGTGCTATGGGGGTGATATTAGCCGTAAGCGAAAGCTTCTGGAGAAGCAGAAGAAAGGCAAAAAGAGGATGAAGACAATCGGGTCGGTGTCCATCCCTCAGAGCGCCTTTTTAGCTGTTTTGAAGACGAACGTGGACGATTAATCGCATAGGGCATGGCGCATAGAGCATAGCGTAGAAATTCTCTGACTCAGTCGTCCAGGGCTGATGGCTTTTCGGTTTGAACCATCCAACCCAAGAAACTCAACTAACTAAATGAACTTACAAAAAACTCCTGGTCTCTATATTCACATTCCCTTTTGCCTTAGCAAATGTCACTACTGTGATTTCTATTCGGTCGCATCCATCTCTGTTATTCCCGATTTTCTAAAAGCTCTTTCCAAAGAGATGGAAATGTACCGGAACAGATTCGATGTTTTTGAAACGCTCTACATCGGAGGCGGAACGCCTTCGCTTCTAAGTCCTCAACAAATTGGAGAAATCCTGACGAATGTGCAGAAAAACTTCGATCTCACGGCAGATTCAGAGATAACTATCGAGACGAACCCGGCAGATCTCGACCGGACTTTGCTTGAATCGATGCGCGAGATTGGAATCAATCGAATCAATATCGGAATTCAATCTTTTGATGACAAAATGCTGCACTTTCTAAGTAGAAGGCATTCTGCAAAGCAAGCGATATCGGCCATTGAGGCCTCAAGAAAGGCAGGGTATCAAAATATTGGACTCGATCTGATCCACGGCGTTCCGGCACAGGACATGGACTCATGGCTGGATACCTTGAAACAGGCCGTTGCCTTTTCACCGGAACATCTCTCCTGTTATCAATTAACGCTCGGGGCGACAACCCCTTTGGGGATAAGATGCCAGGCCGGAGAGTTTCTCATGCCCGGAGAAGAATTGCAGTACGAATTTTTCATAAAGACGCCGGAGTTCCTGGAAGATGCCGGGTATATCCATTATGAAGTGTCGAACTTTGCGAGGGGAATGAAATATGCCTCCCGACACAATCAAAAATATTGGGACCACTCCCCTTACCTTGGTGTCGGCCCCTCAGCCCATTCCTTACAGGCCAATCGGCGCTGGTGGAACCATCGTTCCGTTGATCAATACATAACTGCAATCAACGCGGGAAATCTTCCTGTGGAAGAGACAGAAAGCTTGACGATGGAACAGCTTAGATTGGAGGCATTGTATCTCGGCCTCCGGACAAAAAAAGGAGTCTCACTTCATGATTTTAAGAACCGGTATCAGTACGATCTCTTCGCTGAAAAAAAGGAAATACTCGATATGCTTCAGGAAGAAGGTCTTGTCTCAATCCAGGATGGCCGTCTTTACCCTACTCAAGCTGGCCTGGCCGTCGCCGATCGCCTTGCATTGATTTAAGGAAAGGGTTTTTTTCGAAGATCAACATCCCATTCTCGAGGGAGGCTATTCATGAAAAGGAATAATTCGTCAGATTGCGCAAGCTGCGCTTTGACCCCAATGGAGAAGGTCTGCATGAATCCAAAAGGAAAAGGGTCGAAAGCATGCCCTACCCTTGGGAAAAAGAAGCTTGCAGGCCAGGCACAGAAGAAGTATCAACAAGCGGAGGTCAGGGAATTTGCACGCCAGGCGTCCATTCAGGAGGGAGAGTGTTATGCCGGAAGAGATAAAAGGCCTTATGTGATGCACCCGACGAAGCCGAGAATACAGGAGATATGCGAGTTTGCCCGGAAGATGGGGTACACCCGTCTGGGCTTGGTGTTTTGTGTAGGGTTATACAGGGAGGCGGCAATGGTTGCCCGAATCCTGCAAAATCAAGGTTTTGAAACAGTATCGGTTGTATGTAAGGTCGGTTCAATACCGAAAGAGGAGATCGGCGTGAAGGACAGCGAGAAGATCTTTATCGCGGAGTACGAGTCAATGTGTAATCCCATTCTCCAGGCAGTGATCGTCAACGAGGCCAAGACGGATTTCAATGTCTTACTGGGACTCTGCGTGGGACACGACTCCCTGTTTTTTAAACATGCCGAAGCGCCGACAACCGTCCTGGCGGTGAAGGACAGAGTGACAGGCCACAACCCTCTTGGCTCTATCTACTTATCGGGGAATTACTATTCTTGGCTCAATATGCCGTAGTCTAATCCGCTTGTGTGTTTTTCTACTTACCTTGCGGTTCGATGATTACTTTTATGGAATCTTTTGCTTCGGCCACCAATTGAAATCCAAGACCCGTCTCTTTCAGGGGAAGCCGATGGGTGATCATTTTCCGAAGGGGAAGGCGTTGAGCCCTTATCAACTCAATAGCAGTCGTAATATCAAAAGGGCTGCCTCCATAAGTGGACAAGAGGGTGATTCCGTCATTCCAGAACTCGAAAAAAGGAAAAACAAAATTGAGGTCCGGCTCTAAAGGAGCAAAACATAAGATCGTCCCTCCCCGATCGACAGATTGCAAAGCTTGAATGTAGGCGGAAATTGTCCCGGCACAGACAATGACCAAATCAGCTAACCGTCCTTGATTGATTTCTCGAATCTTCCCAGGGTTCACTTCTTTTGCAAGGATCGCTTCGTCTGCCCCAAATTGCTTTGCTGCCTTGAGACGATATTCACTGATATCCGATGCTATGATCTCCCCCGCTCCTGACGCACGGGCCAGTGCAATATGAAGAACGCCGGAGATTCCGCTTCCGATGACAAAGACTCTCTGCCCGGGTTTAAGCCTTGCCAATCTCTGGCCCCTTAGGACACAGGCTAATGGCTCAATGAAAACCCCATCTTCAAAAGAGATCCCCTCCGGCAATAAAAAAATGCCTCTGTCCACATTGATCCTGGGAACACGGAGATATTCGGCAAAACCTCCCGGGTCAAAATTGGTTGTTCGCAACGTATCGCAAAGGGTATGAAAACCGTTCAGGCAATACTGGCAGGTGTTACAGGGAACATGATGGGAGATGAAAACCCGATCACCGACTTTATATTTTTTTACCTCCTTACCGACCTCAACGATCTCCCCTGCAATTTCGTGACCGAGCACCCGGGGAGCCTTCTTAATCCGATACCACTCCATGACATCACTGCCGCAAATGCCACTCGCCAGGACCTTGACCAATAACTCACCTGCCCCGATCCGTGGAGTTGGCATTTCCTCCAGCCTTACATCCCGGTTGTTATAATACATCGCCACCCGCATAATTTGTCCTCATCACTTTCGAATATTATCGGGATTCATGGGATATTGACGAAGCCTGCTGTCACAAAATGTTCAGAAACACTGGATTCCGGGTCAAGCCCGGAATGACGATCATCTTTTCCTCTTTTTGGTGTATCGGGCAAGATATTTATCATGATTTTCAGAAAGGTTCCTCTTGCCAGAATTTCCAAGTCCAATCAGGCCCATCCCAGGATCTTCCTCCAGGGGGATTTCTTTTAGAAAATTACCAGGGCTTTTCTGAATAACCTTTATTTTGGAAACCCTTCTCTCCCTATTTTTCTTCAACCTTTTCATGAATAAATATATACATTACCCGAATTGATATGACAACAGGTAATTCATCCCGTTAGAAAGTCCCGCTGGTTCTAGTGGGGATCAAACTATTCCCTTGACCTATCTTCCCTTTATTTACAGATTATTATGATTGAGCGCGCTTCCAGATTATGATACCGTAAGACTGGAAAATGGGTATAAACAAACATTCCGTATATTAGTTCTTACCCAGAAGGAGAAGGACGGTATGACCCCCTCCGAAGCGACAGATGAGGCCACTCGGCGGGAGTGGCGGGAACTCGGCTTTTATTACGAAAAGGATGACCAGGCGAAGCATTGGAGGTTTGTCGGGTCCAGGGCTGGGCTCATGAGATTTCGTGAGGCTCTGCTGGCCTACGTTGCAGATGAGCGAAACAGACTGGACTCGGAACACGAACATTACGGGCCGTATATGTACCTTGAGGTAATGACCTGGCCAGAAGCTGGGATCGACGGTCACAGCATCCATGGAACCACTGACGATCTGCGGCGCCTGGCCGGTTTGGTAAAGAGGGCCCTGGAATCCACACAACCGGGAGACCGTTTTGTTATCGGCCCAGAGTATTCACCTAAGGGTGAGTATTCGATGCATTTCGAAGTCATGGAGGATGGCTTCGATCCTGTGGCAGCAGACGGCGGACTAAGAACGACGTCCAGGTAGCAACGACATGGGTCGGATTGCCTACGGCCTTCGACTTCCGGCAACTGCACATGCCGAACGTTAGCTGAACTCATCACTTAGAACTAACCTTCAGTCTTTTTTGTTTTCTCCTGTTCAAAGATATCGTTGGCTTCCTTGACACTTGCCTTCTCGTGGATGATGGCACGCAATGCCTTAATCATAGGCACAGGATATTCATTCTGCCAGATGTTTCTTCCCAGGTTTACTCCGATGGCGCCTTTTTCCATTCCATCATGGACAAACTCCAATACTTGTAAATCAGTATCAATTTTGGGGCCTCCAGCCATAACGACAGGAACTGGACAACCATCAACCACCTTATCGAAATTCTCACACCAGTAGGTCTTTACAATCCGCGCTCCCAGTTCAGCAGCAATCCGAGAGCTTAAAGCAAGGTAGCGTGCATCTCTTTTCTCTAATTCCTTCCCGACGGCCGTCACAGCCATCACCGGAATCCCATACTTCTCCCCTTCATCCACCAGCTTTGAGAGGTTCAATAATGATTCCCTCTCATATTCACTCCCGACAAAGATTGAAATACCCACGGCTGCGGCATTTAGACGAATCGCCTCCTCCATTGATGTGGTAATCCCTTCATTCGAGAGATCCTTACCAACCATGCTCGTGCCCCCGGAAACACGAAGAATGATGGGCTTGGTATTTTCAGGATCGATAGACGCACGCAACACCCCTCTCGTTACAAAGAGCGCATCGCAGTAGCGAAGTAGTGGCCGAATGGTCTCGCCAGGTTTCTCTAATTTCCGGGTGGGCCCCTGAAAGTAGCCATGATCAATGGGCAAGAAGAGACAATGCCCATCCGATCTGATCAACTGTGCCAAACGGTTTTTCATTCCCCATTCCATATTTTACCTCCCATTTACAAAAAACGTGACCGTGTCCGTGATCCGGGTCCGTGACACAATAATTAAACTTTCAATGATCAATGATAATTGGACATTGATCATCGCTCATTGGTAATTGAATTATCTTCCCTGAACATATTTCACAACCAGATCGCCGACCTGAGAGGTCGAATATCCCATCTTGCCGGCATTCACGCTCTTGACGTCCTGCTTCACGACCTTCATGACGGCTTCTTCAACTCCCCGACCGGCCTTTTCCTCTCCGAGATGTTCGAGCATCATCTGGCAGGCAGAAATCGCTGCCAGGGGACTCACCACTCCCATCCCCGTATATTTAGGAGCAGAGCCGCCAATCGGCTCAAACATCGAGACTCCTTTCGGATTAATATTTCCTCCAGCCGCGATCCCGAGTCCTCCCTGAATCATTGCACCCAGGTCGGTGATGATATCTCCGAACATGTTGTCGGTGACGATGACGTCGAACCATTCCGGATTCTTGACCATCCACATACAGATCGCATCCACATGAGCGTAGTCGGCTCCAATCCCTTTAAATTCTTTAGCCACTTCACGAAAGGCCCTTTCCCAGAGGTCGAACGCATAAGTAAGAACATTTGTCTTCCCGCAAAGAGTCACCTTTCTCTTCTGATTCCTTTTGCGACAATATTCGAAGGCGAAACGAATGCAGCGCTCCACACCTTTTCGGGTGTGAACCGCCTCCTGAATCGCAACCTCATCGGGCGTTCCTTTTCTGACAAATCCTCCCGAGCCAGTATAAGCACCTTCGGTATTCTCCCTGACAACGACGAAGTCAATATCCTTAGGGCCCTTATCTTTCAAGGGAGTTTCCACGCCGGCATAAAGTTTGACAGGTCTGAGATTGATATATTGATCCAGTTGAAATCGAATCTTTAATAGAATTCCCTGTTCCAGAATTCCAGGCTTGACATCCGGATGGCCGATCGCACCCAGATAAATGGCGTCCATCTTTTTCAAATCGTTGAGAACAGAGTCGGGAAGTGTTTCCCCGGTTTTCAGATAGCGTTCGCCACCCAGGTCGTAATGTTCTAAATGATATTTGAACTTGAATTTTCCGGAGGCCGCTTTCAGAACCTTCAACCCTTCAGCCAAGACTTCGGGTCCGGTCCCATCTCCGGGAATCACCGCGATCTTATACATTCCCCATCATTCTCCAGCTCGATCTCTTTCTCATCCAATTGTAGCGTCGGCATTCCTGCCTGCCGGCAGGCAGGGATTGCCGACGATGACTTTTGTCGCCCTCAATAAATGAG
>Ga0335070_10000492_pt1 | contig 44206 bp, 42 predicted proteins | sample Lox_Sample_13_FD_206722 | JGI IMG/M metagenome (GOLD analysis project Ga0335070, IMG submission 206722) | Soil microbial communities from Loxahatchee National Wildlife Refuge, Florida, United States - Lox_Sample_1.3 | ecosystem: Environmental > Terrestrial > Soil > Wetlands | place: USA... | reverse complement strand
CAAACGCCATATAGGAAGCCAACCCCTTGTTCGCCAACACCTTCGTGATCGCTGAGGTCAACGTCGTCTTCCCATGATCCACATGCCCAATCGTCCCGATGTTCACATGCGGCTTCGTCCTCTCAAATTTCGGCTTCGACATGGCTCAAACCCTCCTTATCTTTTTGGGGTGCACTCAGGCGACCCTTTTTAGTTGAGAAAGGATCTCCTCACTCACGGATGTTGGCACGGGACTATAATGAGAGAACTGCAAGGTAAAGGTCGCCCTTCCCTGGGTGAGAGACCGAAGGTCGGTTGCATATCCGAACATATTCGCCAGGGGAACCTCGCCGACAATGACATTTGTCCCCCCGCGATATTCCACTTTTGTTGTTTTTCCTCTCCTCGCAGTCAGGTCACCGATGACCTGCCCCATAAACTCCTCCGGAATAATAATTTCGATCGACATCAACGGTTCAAGAAGAACGGGGCTGGCCTGGCGCGCCCCTTCCTTGAAGCCCAAAGAACCGGCGATTCTAAAAGCCATTTCAGAGGAGTCCACTTCGTGGTACGAACCATCGATCAGGGTCACTTTGATATCGACCATGGGGTAACCTGCCATTGCTCCTCTCTCCATGGCTTCCACAACACCCTTCCCCACGGCTGGAATATATTCTCGAGGGATGGCCCCTCCCACGATCCGATTGACAAATTCAAAGCCCTTGCCTGGCACCTGAGGTTCGAGAATCAACCAGACATGACCGTACTGGCCTCTTCCGCCAGACTGACGAACAAATCGGCCCTCCGACTTGATCGTTTTTGTAATCGTCTCCCGGTAGGCCACCTGAGGCTGTCCCACGCTGGCCTCCACATTGAATTCCCTCAGGAGTCGATCGACGATAATCTCCAGATGGAGTTCGCCCATGCCGGAGAGTATCGTCTGACCTGTTTCTTCATCGGTCTTTACTCTGAAAGAGGGGTCTTCTAGAGTCAATCTCTGAAGAGCCATTCCCAGCCTTTCCAGATCGGCCTTGGTCTTCGGCTCAACCGCGATGGAGATCACCGGGTCCGGAAAGTTCATCGATTCAAGGATGATCGGTTGCTTCTCATTGCAGATGGTATCGCCGGTCGTGGTATATTTCAGGCCTACCGCCGCAAAAATATCACCTGCGGAGACTTCATGGATCTCCTCCCTCTTGTTGGCATGCATCTTCACCAGACGCCCAATCCGTTCCCTTTTTCCCTTGATCGAATTGAAGACAGAGTCCCCGGATTTGAGTGATCCAGAATAGATTCTGAAGAACGTCAACTGTCCCGTATAGGGATCATTCATGATTTTAAAAGCTAATGCCGAAAGAGGGTGTCCATTGTTGGCACAGAACGTGAGTTCCTGACCCTTGGGGTCAACGCCTTTCACCGGTGGAACATCCAGAGGGGAAGGAAGATAGTCGATGATGGCGTCGAGAAGGGGTTGAACTCCTTTATTTCTGAAGGCAGCACCGCAAAGCACAGGGATCCCCTTTAATTGGAGGGTCACCTCCCGGAGCCCGTGCCTCAACTCCGATTCTGAAATCTCCTGGCCGTCGATAAACTTCTCCATGAGAAAATCATTTCTCTCGGCCAGTTTTTCGATAAGATATTCTCTTTCGATGGAGGCCTCCTTGAGATAAGCCTCGGGAATATCCACCACCTCGAATTTTGTCCCGAGACTAAGAGGATCATAGAGGATGGCCTTCATTGCGATGAGGTCGATGACACCCGTGAAATCCTCCTCCTTTCCAATTGGAAGCTGAACCGGGAGAGGTGTTGTTTTTAGACGGTCGACCATCATCTTGATGCAACCATGGAAATCGGCCCCCATTCGGTCCATCTTATTGATGAAGGCAATCCTTGGAATCCGGTATTTGTCTGCCTGTCTCCAAACCGTTTCAGATTGGGGCTCCACCCCGCCCACCGAGCAGAAGACCGCAACCGCCCCATCCAGAACCCTGAGAGATCGCTCTACTTCTATCGTGAAATCAACGTGGCCGGGAGTATCGATGATATTGATCCGGTGATCTTTCCAGAAACAGGTGGTCGCTGCTGAGGTGATGGTAATCCCTCGCTCCTTTTCCTGCTCCATCCAGTCCATGGTCGCGGATCCTTCATCGACCTCTCCGATCCTGTGGGTGACGCCAGTATAATATAGAATTCGCTCCGTCGTCGTCGTCTTCCCCGCGTCGATGTGGGCCATGATTCCGATGTTCCGTGTATGTTCCTTTAAAGCTAGGTCTGTCACCAGTGTCCTCTTTACTGTCAGCGTCTTACCAACGATAATGGGCGAAGGCTTTATTCGCCTCGGCCATTTTATGTGTATCTTCTTTCTTCTTAATGGCAGCGCCCCGGTTATTGGCTGCGTCCATCAATTCTGCAGAAAGCTTTTCCTCCATGGTCTTTTCGGATCGCTGCTTCGAAAAGCCGATGATCCACCGAATGGCCAGAGCGACTTTTCTTTCCGGCCTCACCTCTACCGGAACTTGATAAGTCGCCCCTCCCACTCTCCTCGGTCTTACCTCAATGAGAGGTTTTACGTTATTCATCGCCTGGGTAAAAACCTTAAGCGGTTCTGAATGGGTTTTCTCTTGGATGATGTCGAGGGCACGATAAAAAATTCCTTCTCCTGTGCTCTTCTTTCCGCGGCGCATGATCCCGTTGATAAATTTCGCGGTCAGCAAATCATGATATTTGGGATCCGGAAGTATTTCCCTCTTTCTGACTTCTCTTTTTCTGGGCATAAATGCTCCTTCTTCCTTTTCTACAAATGGTTTTGGAAGAGAAGTTTAGTTATTTCGGTTTTTTGGCTCCGTATTTAGAGCGGCTCTGTTTACGGTCTTGGACGCCTACGGAGTCTAGGGTTCCACGGATGATATGATACCGAACTCCTGGAAGGTCTTTCACCCGTCCTCCTCGAATGAGCACAACGGAGTGTTCCTGGAGGTTGTGACCAACTCCTGGGATATAAGTGGTTACCTCTATTCCATTGGTTAATCTCACTCGAGCTACTTTTCGAAGTGCGGAATTGGGTTTCTTAGGAGTGGTCGTATACACTCGGATGCAGACTCCCCTTTTCTGAGGGGATCCCGTGAGGGCAGGCGCAGAAGTCTTGCTCTTGACACCTCTCCTTCCTTCTCGAACCAATTGATTAATGGTAGGCATTGCTTACCCCTATCAAAAATTAATCATTTCAGTGGGTTAAAAATTAAACGGGTTGAAAAAGAAATCAAGCAAAAAACTTTATAAGATTATCAGGTTTTTTTAATTTTGTCAATATCTTTTTGCAGTTTTTTCGAAAATTTGGGATCTTTCTACGAAGTGAAGAAAGAGGGGAAAATCTGGAATTGAACCATTTTCTCAAACTGGGTCAACGGAGGCGGTCTAAATTATGTTAACCTATTGAAATAATGATCAATTTTAATCGCAATAGAAATTGAATCCGATTCTCAAGAGTTACTCATTGTCAAAATCGCGCCTTAATCAGTTGAGCGTAGGCTTTTGCCTCTCTTGGTCGCCTTTACTTTCTCAAGCAAAAGGGTCTTTGCCTTCTTCCGGAAACCTGCTTTTACAAGTCTTGTCAGAAGATCTATATCAAGGATACGCTGCCAGGTCTCTGGGTCAACAATAGAGCCTTCACTCTTATTACTAATCGAATTAGCCTTCCTCTTCTGGAGTAATCATTTTCCGCCTTATGCAGATATTTTATCTCAGTTTTGTACAAACTAAGCCATTTTGGAAACAGGAAGTCCCCTTGCCGCGTTCCATATCTTATTATATATTAGACCACAGAGATGCCCGCCGGGGTTTCTTAAGAGGAAATTAGAAAATGAGTTTAAGTTTCTTTTCGGATAAGGATTTAAAGGCCATTGCTGCGAAAGGCATTAGCGTTCAACAAGTCTTGAGGCAGGTTGAAACCTTCCGCCGAGGAACAAAGGCCTTGAGGATAGCAAAGCCTGCGCGCGTTGGAGACGGCATCGTGCAGATACCTCCCGATGAGAGGGAAGCGTTGGCGTCACTTCACGATCGGGCCGCGGAGAGCGGCCGGATGCTTAAGTTTGTGCCAGCCTCGGGTGTCGCGAGTCGGATGTTCAAGGATTGGTATCGCTGGTACCAGCAAGAGGAATTTGATTCCAGCGGGGGTGCGGTCAAATTTCTTGAGGACGTCGCGAAGTTTGCCTTCTACGATGACCTAAAGGTAGTGATGGCCTCGGAGGGGGAAAATCTTGAAAGATGTATCCGAGAGGGAAAGTGCGCTGATATCCTTGATTTTATTCTCACCCGAAGAGGCCTGAGCTATGCCTCGCTCCCCAAGGCACTTTTAAAATTCCACAACTATCCCGGGCATGCCCGAACCGCATTGGAAGAGCATCTTGTTGAAGCAGCTCTCTATGTCAAGGATGCGCAGAAGATCTGCAGGATCCATTTTACCGTCTCCGAAGAACACGAATCTCAGTTCGTAGACGTGCTCTGCCGAATAAGAGGCGATTATGAAAACCTCTTCCGGGTTAAATACGAAGTTACCGTGACGACGCAGCATCCCTCTACGGATACGATCACCGTCGACGCGGAAAATAGACCTTTCCGGGACAAAAAAGGTGAAATCATCTTCTGGCCGGGGGGGCATGGCGCGCTCCTCAAAAACCTGAACGCCATTGATGGGGATATCATCTTTATCAAAAATATTGACAACATCGTCCCTGACCGCCTGAGAGAGACGACTGTTCTTCACAAGAAAATCCTCGGAGGGTATCTTATTCAGCTACAGGATGAGATTTTCAATAATTTGAAACTCCTGTCGGGGAACCAAGTGGAGGACGAGTTGTTGTCAAGAGTTGTCCGTTTTTGCAAAGAGAAGTTGTTTGTTTCCTTTCCGGATGGATTCTGGAATGGTGCAGCATCTTCCAGAAGAGAAGATGTCTTCCGGATACTGAATCGGCCGATCCGAGTTTGCGGAATGGTTCAGAACGAGGGTGAACCCGGCGGAGGTCCTTTCTGGGTCGAGGAGAACGGAAGCCAATCACTCCAGATTGTGGAACAGAATCAATTAGACCTGGATTCACGGGAGCAGAATGAAATTTGGAGATCCTCCACACACTTCAATCCCGTTGATCTGGTGTGCGGAGTCAGAAATTACCAGGGGGGAAAATTTGATTTGAATCTTTACGTCAACACGGATGCCGTCTTCATTTCGAAGAAATCTCATGAGGACGGTGAACTGAAGGCGCTGGAATTGCCGGGATTATGGAACGGATCGATGGCTTTCTGGAATACCGTTTTTATAGAAGTTCCTCTCGAGACCTTCAATCCCGTCAAAACGATTGATGATCTCTTGCGGAAGGCGCACCAACCGTAGAAAAAAACTTCGTGAAGCGTTGAGAGCAATCATTTGCTGTTATTGGATTAAAAAAAAGGATCAACCCGTTTGAGTTAATCCCTTTTTGATCTTGGTGGAGCAGAGGAGGCTCGAACTCCCGACCTCCAGAGTGCGATTCTGGCGCTCTCCCAACTGAGCTACTGCCCCGTTGTCTCTTACCTTTCATGATAACCCAAGAAGTTTTCGGATCGTGGATTTGAAGGATGTCAAATCTGCGCATTTGACGACATAGGCATCCGAAGCCCACGTGGTCAGGTCCTGCTTGTACTCGCCGTAGGCGGAACAGAGGATGATCGGAAGTTGTCTCTCCGTTTCACGGATTCGTTTCAGGGCTTCGATACCATCCATCACAGGCATCTTGATATCGAGGGAAATGAGGTCGGGCTTAAAAACGGAGAGCATTTCAAGCGCCTCCTCCCCATTTTTAGCGCACTCCACGACAAATCCTTCCTCCTCCAGTTCCTCTTTGTAGAGGAAGCGGATGCTCTCTTCATCGTCTACGACTAAAATCCTCTTCATGAAACTGCCTCCGCTCCTTGAGAGAAATGCGAACGCTTACCCTGCCAACAGGCCCAGTACACCCTGCCTGCGGCAGGCTTTAGGTGCAAGCTCTGTGCAGAGCGTCAGGAGCCATTGATGCGATTCCCCTTTCCTTTCTCAGAAGAGGGAAGCATAATAACAAATTTTACCCCTTTCCCTGGACGGTTGTCCACTTCGATCTGACCCCGATGGGAGGTGATAATCTTGTGGACAATGGGCAAGCCCAAACCCAGTCTCGATTCTCTTGTGGAATAGAAAGGGTTGAAGATATTGTGGATGTTTTCTGGATCGATCCCTTTCCCGCTATCTTCCACCTCTACCTTGACATATGATGAACCATTCCTTGAAAAGGGATGAACTCGCAAAGAAAGAATTCCTTTTTGCTTCATCGTAAGAGTTTCCATCTGCCCGTCGGGTTGGGATTCCGACATGACCTGACAGGCGTTGTTGATCAGGTTAAAGAAGGCCTGCTTTAATTGAAGAGGGTCTCCCAATATCCTGGGGACCTCTTCCGAAAACTCCCTGACGAGCTGAATCCCTCCCCAAAGAGTCCCCTCCTGCACTAAAGAAAGACTCTCTTCCAAAATATCCCGAGGATCCAGTTCTTTTAAGACGAGGGAATCGTCTCGGGTATAGCTGAGGAGATCGTTGAGAATTTTTTCGAGTCGAGAGACTTCTTTGATGATCGTCTGGGTATACCTCTTCTCCTGGGATTCTTCGGAAATAGCCCGATCCAGACGACGCGCAAAGCCGCCAATTGAGGTGAGGGGGTTCTTAATCTCATGGGCGACAGTGGTGGACATCTCACCCAAGGCGACCATCTTTTCCAAATGGACCAAAAAGGCTTGAGTCTCTTTGAGCTCCCGATGGACCTCCTCCAGATTTCGATAGAGGGTGGCGTTCTCAACGGCCAATCCTGCCTGATTGGCAAACATGCTGAGAAAGCCAAGGTCCTCCTCTGTAATGGGATTTTGGTTGTAAAGATTGTCTACCAGGATGACACCGAGGATCTTTCCTTTTCCCATGAGTGGGACGGTGGCAAAAGAATAGATCCTGGGGTCTTTACCGGGCTGATCGCCCCAAAAACATCCCACTTCCGAACCGAGGCGGCAACCCTTTTCACATCGCGTCTGAAGCCATCCTTCTTTGGATTGTGGAAATTGGATATTGAACGGCCTTCCCTCGAGAATGGTCCGTGAGAGAATGCACTCTTCATTCTCCAGTGAAATCTGAATTTCTTTGACTGCGGAGTTGAGAGAAGAGGAGCCTTCGGGAAAAAGTTGGACGATCAATTCTGAGAGGGTTCCCTTCCGTTGAGAGAGAGAGGCCCAAGCCCTTCCGGCTTCTTCGGCGCTATCAGGCCCAACAGCCATGGTTCCCTGTAAGAGATGATCTTTCTCATTCACCAAAAAGAGCATAGCCCGATTGAAGCCCAATCCGCCACCGATGGTGATGGCGGTCAGGATCAAATGAAGGATCCTGTCAAAATTTACCGTGGTCAGAAGGGCCTTGTTGAGTTCCCAGAGGGTGGATAGCTCTTTCGCCCTTTTCTCATGTTCTTGGGCCGTCAAAGAGGTTTCATAGTGAATCAAGGCATTTTCAATGGCGCAGGACATCTGCGTTGCCATCATCAACAATAATTGGAAATCTTTTTCATCAAATTTTTTAGAATCAGAATTCTTGTCATAGAAGGCCAGGGTTCCAAACGTTTTTCCCTTTGAAAGAAAAGGAGCACAGAGGATGGAGAAAGAAGGCTTCTCTTCGCCAGAGTGATTGAAGGAGAGAGGCGTTTGGGTATGGTAGACCCGTTGAGCGATCTTCTCATCGAGAGGGTTGTGATGATACTCTCCGACACGACATTTGACCTTCAACTCTCCTGTCCTTCTGTCCTCGATTCTCAACACCCCACCTGTGGCTTTTAGAATTTTTAACCCCGTCTCAAGAATCAGTTGCAAGAGGTTCTCCAATTTCAACGTGGAGGTCACGGTTTTTCCCATTTCATAGAGAGCGGTCAATTCTGCGACGGTCTCTTCAGCCTTCCGATGGAGATGGTCATTTTGAATCGCTCCTGCCATCGCCTCTCCGATCAGAAGCAGGAGGTCCACTTCCTGGGAAGAAAACGTGTAATGCCTTGAAAAGCCGATATAGAAAATTCCTCGGAGGGTATTCTCATGGCACAAGGGGATGCAGGCAAAGGTGGGGCAGAGGAGGTCTCTCTCCGATGGAAGGACATTTTCTTTCTCAAGACAGGATCCTTCCTCCGCCCAGAGAGGTTTCTTCTGTGAGGCCACCCGGGAAAGAAATCCGTCTTCACCTATTTCTTCCGGCTTCAGAAGCAGGCATCGATCCGGTTGAAAGACTTCCGAAACGGATTGAAGCATCCGATTAAGCTTGACGGGAATAGGAAGAGAGGAATTGGAAAGTTGAAGGATCGATTTCAGAAGATCATAGTGGCTGTGCAAGTTTGACATAAAAAATTATTTGGCCTCTCTCATATACTCTGCTGCTTCCTCAGGGGGAGTGGGGTTGATGTAAAAACCCGTTCCCCACTCAAACCCTGCCACCTTGGTCAATTTAGGCATGATCTCGAGATGCCAATGGTAGTGTTCAGCGTCCAATTCCGGGAAAGAAGAAGTGTGAATAATAAAGTTGTAAGGAGGATCGGTGAGCACCCGATTCATTCTCTGGAGCGTTTCGGAAAGGATTTGAGCTGCCGGTTCATATTGGGAAGACTCCATGTGCTCGAAGCTGGGATGATGGGTCTTGGGAAGGATCCATGTTTCGAATGGAAATCGTGACGCAAAGGGGGCGATGGATAAGAAAGACCCGTTTTCAGCGATGACACGATGTTTCTGCTTGAGCTCCTGTCGAATGATATCGCAGAAAACACATCGGTCCTTATAGCGAAAATAGGCCTTGGCCCCTTCAATCTCTTCAATCACCCTTCTTGGGACGATGGGAAGGGCGATGATTTGGGAGTGGGAGTGTTCCAGAGAAGCTCCCGCTGCAACCCCGTGGTTTTTGAAGACGAGGACGTATCGAAGGCGCTGGTCACGTCTCAAGTCGATGATCCGGTCGCGGTAGGCCAACAGGACATTGACCACACTCTTGAACGGTAAGGTAGCCAGGGTCTCTTGGTGCCGCGGCGTCTCGACCACCACCTCATGGGCACCAATTCCATTCATCTTATCGTAGATCCCTTCGCCTTCTCGGTCCAACTCTCCTTCTATTCGGAGGGCGGGGAACTTATTGGGGACGACACGAAGGGTCCAACCGGGGGAGTTAGGGGGAGTTCCGTTGTCTCGAAATGCCAGAACTTCTGGAGGTGTCCGATCCTCGTTGCCCTCGCAGAGGGGACAGAATCCACCAGTCGATTTTCGCTCCTCTGTCGCGAAATCAGAGGGCCTTCGGCTTCTCTCTGTGGAGATGATCACCCATCTTCCATGAATGGGGTCTTTTCTCAGTTCCGGCATAGACCGTCTTTTCCCGAAGGGGCATCCGGCTAAGAGGGGAAGCCCCTTCTCGCCCGTGTCCCTCTCTGCCTCTCCATTCGCTCCTGATTCTCTCCTTCGGTCTTGCATTCGATGCAGAGCGTGGTGACAGGTCTGGCCATCAGCCTCTTTTCAGAAATCGATCTCCCACAGGATTCACAAATCCCAAATGTCCCATTGTCAATCCGGTCCAACGCCTCTTTAACTTTCGTAATCAACTTTCTCTCACGGTCTTTAATCCTCAAAAGGAAATTCCGGTCCGATTCCAAAGAGGCTCGGTCTGTTGGGTCGGGGAAATCGCCGTTGCTGTCTTGGCGCATGTCACTACACGTCTTTCCGGCTTCCACCAAGAGATCGTGGAGCGTTCCCTCGAGCAGTCCTTTAAAATAGAGAAGCTTTTCCTGGTCCATTCAAACTCTCCTTTGGGGTGACTCAAACTCCTCAAAAAAAAGGAAGAGAATAAATTTAATCTACTTATGATAATATATTTTTTTTGGGAAAATCAAATGATAAATGTGATGATAAATGTGGGCTGCTGGCCGATTACTGAATAAAATGGCAGGCAACGAAATGGTCCTCTGCTTCTTCCAGGAGCACGGGTTCTTCGGTTCGGCACTTTTCTCCTGGATGGGGACACCGTGGCTGGAACTGACATTCCCTTTCGGAAGGAAAAGGACGTTGTTCGTCTTTGAGAGGAGCCTCTTCCCTTTTTTGGAAGGGATCTAATTTCGGGATCGCCTTGAACAAAATTTGAGTGTAGGGATGGAGGGGCCGTTTGAACAGGTCATCGCTCCTGGCCATCTCGACGATCTTTCCCATGTACATCACGGCGATTCGGTCGCTGATATGTTTGACGATACGCAAGTCGTGGGAGATGAAGAGGTAGGTGAGACCCAGTTGGTCCCTTAAGTCACCCAGAAGGTTTAGAATTTGAGCCTGGATGGAGACATCGAGAGCAGAGACGGGTTCGTCGGCCACGACCAGTTCGGGGTGGAGGGAGATGGCCCTGGCAATTCCGATCCTTTGGCGTTGGCCGCCACTGAACTCGTGAGCATAACGAGACGCATCTTGAGGATGGAGCCCGACCTGCTCAAGGATCTGTGAGACCTTCCGCATTTTTTCTTTTCCACGGGCGACGCCATGGACCTCCATACCCTCCCCCACAATTTCCCCCACCTTCATCCTGGGATTGAGGGATTCGTAGGGGTCCTGAAAGATGAATTGCATGTGGGGTCTCAGTTTTCTCATCGCTTTGCGGTCGAGAGAGAGAATGTCCTGGCCTTTGAAAAAGATCTGGCCGGAAGTCGGTTCGATCAGTCTTAGAATGGACTTGCCTGCGGTCGTTTTGCCGCAGCCGCTTTCCCCCACCAGTCCGAGGGTCTCTCCCTTTCTTATGGAAAAGGAGATGCCGTCCACCGCACGGATCGGTTTCTTCTCTGCAGAGAAGAAACCTTCCCTAAAGAAATACTTTTTTAAATCTCGGACCTCAATCAGGAAGTTATTCTGTGACATACCACAATTCCAAGCTCAAATTTCAAAGTTCAAATGTCAAAGGAATATCAAAGCCCAAATTTCAAATTAGGAGTCTCTCGATCTTTTGGCATTTGTCATTTGAAATTCCTTTGAACTTTGACATTTGGCATTCTCTTTTTTTAACAGCATTCTTTCCACCGGATGCAACGGCTGAAGTGATTTCCGTTTACCGGAAAGATAGGTTCTCCCTTTTTACAATCTTCAATCATCATGTGGCATCTCGGATGGAACTTGCACCCCACGGGTAGATGCATGGGGTCGGGAACCTGGCCCGGAATGGCATAGAGTCTGCTCTTCTTCTCGGTCAGTTCAGGAATCGATCGCATCAGTCCGTAGGTGTAAGGATTTCGCATTCCAGTAAAGATGGCTTCGAGGGGGCCGTATTCAAAAATCCGCCCTGCATACATCACGGCTACCCGATCAGCGATTTCCGAGATCACTCCCAGATCGTGAGTGATCAGCATGACTGACATGCCCATTTCCCCTTGAAGTTCTCTTATAAGTTGCAGAACCTGAGCTTGGATGGTCACATCCAAGGCGGTCGTGGGCTCATCGGCGATGAGAAGCTTAGGTTGACAGGAAAGTGCCATGGCGATCATTGCCCTTTGCCTCATGCCGCCGCTTAATTGATGAGGATAGGAATCGATTCTCTTTTCAGGGGACGGAATCCTCACCCGGTCAAGCATCTTGATCGCTTTTTCCCTCGCTTGCGTCTTATCCAATCTCTGATGGAGGATGATGGCCTCCATAATTTGGTCTCCAATCGTAAAGACCGGGTTAAGCGAGGTCATCGGCTCCTGAAAGATCATGGCGATGTCATTTCCCCTCACTTTCTCCATCTCCCTTTCTTCCAAATTCAACAGACTCCTTCCGTCGAAAAGGATATCGCCCTCCACTATTCGGCCGGGCGGCATGGAGATCAGTCTTAAAAGCGAGAGGCCGGTGACACTCTTTCCGCATCCGGATTCACCCACCAGCCCGAGGATCTCTCCGGGGTAAATTTCAAAACTCACGTTTTCGACAGCCCGGATCACACCCTCGTCCGTGAAAAAATGGATGGTGAGGTTGCGGACCTCCAGCAATGGTTTCGTCATTAGATCCTGTTTCATAAGTTTATTCCGTTCATACCAAATGTCAAAAGCCCAATGTCAAATGAATGACAAACGTCGTATTTTTACTTTGGGTTCTATTTGAACTTTGATCTTTGACATTGCCTCATCGATAACTATCTTCTTCCTCGAAGCCTTGGGTCGAGTGCGTCCCGCAGGCCTTCTCCAACGAGATTAAAAGAAAGGACTGTGATAAGGATTGCCAATCCCGGGAAGACCGTCAACCACCAGGCGTCGAAAATATAGGTCCTTCCCTCTGTAAGAATATTTCCCCAACTCGGGGCAGGCGGTTGAACGCCGAACCCAAGGAAGCTCAAACCGGCCTCCACCAGAATCGCTGAAGCGACACTGAGTGTCGCCGTGACGAAAACAGGAGCGAGTGCATTAGGTAGGATATGTTGAAAGATGATCCGGGAATCCTTGACCCCGAGGGATCTTGCTGCCTGGACAAAGTCCCTTTCCCGCAGAGAGAGAAATTCGGCTCTGACGAATCTCGCGGTTCCCATCCAGGATGTAATCCCGATGACGATCATAATATTGATGAGACTGGGACCCATGAGGGCAACGACCGTAAGAATAAGGAAGAAGGAAGGAAAGCAGAGCATGGTGTCAACGAAACGCATGAGCAGCGAGTCCACCCATGAGCCGTAGTATCCCGCTACCGCTCCTACCAGGACGCCGATGAGCAGTGAGATCCCTACAGCAATGAATCCAACTGTCAGCGAGATCCTGGAGCCGTGGAGCATCCGGCTAAAGGCATCTCTTCCCAACTGATCAGTCCCAAGGTAGTTGCGGAGAGAAGGGGGTTTGAGTTTCAAGGAAACATCCGTTTTGCCGGGATCATAGGGTGAAACCAGGTTGGCGAAGATGGCGATCAGGAAGATAAGGATCACCACGATCAATCCTCCAATAGCCAACCGGTTCTTCTTGAAGTATCGCCAGAAGCCCTTAGACAGCTGTTGTTCCATTGATCTATTCCATATGCGGGAACCATGGATGGTCCCGTCTTATACCCTATTACGCTATGAAATGTCTTAACTACTTGTATCGAATCCTTGGATCGGCAATTCCATAAAGGAGGTCTGCCACGAAATTCCCGATCAGTGTGAGCACCGCCGATATGGTCAGAATCGTCATCACTACAGGGTAATCCCTCGCAAGGACGGCCTGGTAGCTGAGCCGTCCGATACCGGGCCAGGCAAAGACGGTCTCCATGATGATCGCACCGCCGATCAGGTCGGGAATGAGAAATCCGAATATGGTGATGATGGGTAACAGTGCGTTTCGCAGAGCGTGTTTATAATAGACGGCTTCTTCTGGGAGTCCTTTGGCTTTGGCTGTCCGAACATAATCTTGACGAATGACCTCCAGCATACTGGAGCGGGCGTATCGCGAGAGGCCCGCAATCGAATGGATTGCCAGAATGATCGAAGGGAGCATCAGATGCCAGATCCGGTCCAGAACCAGTTCCGAAGTCGTAAAGTCCTCGGTCACGAAGGACCGCATTCCAAGCACCGGATAGCCAAAGAGCATGACTGTTCCGAGTATGAGAAGATAGGCCAGCCAGAACGTGGGAGCTGAAATTCCCAGGTAAGCTCCAAATGTACCGAGATGGTCGAGAAAACTGTACTGTCGTCTTGCCGAAAAAACGCCAAGTGGGATGGCAAGAGAGAACGTGATAATCATGGCAACCAGATTGAGGAGCAGGGTGTTCCAAATCCTCTCTTCAATTTTTTCCATCACCGGCCTTCCGTCTTTGAAAGAGTAGAGCTTGCCGGTAAAAAGTTTCTTTAGCCACAGAAAGTATTGCAGGTGAATAGGTTTATCCAGATCGTAGTTTTTCATCATCTGCTCGATCACCTTAGGGGAGGCCTTCGGATCCATAGTCAGAGCGATTGGACTTCCTGGGGCCTGGGTGATGACCACCCAGGAGATGATGCTGATGCCCGCCAGGGTAATCAGCATTTGTCCCAGACGTCGGAGAATAAAAGAAGTCATAGGTTATTTCTCTAGCGTGGTTGCTCCTGGGACATACCACTTGATGAGGTCATACATGAGTCCCGCTTTTTCCATCTTGATAGGACGATAGATTTCCTTGCCGTTTGAATCCTTCTCCACCAGTACAAATTTTTTCTGGAGTGCGGTGATCCCAAGAGGCACAAATAGAAAGGTGTAAGGCTGATCTTCGGCCATCAACTCATTGATCCGCCAGTAGGCTGCCTTTCTTTTTTCAATATCGTACTCGCGCCGTCCCTCCTCCCAGAGTCGGTCCACCTCCGGATTCCGGTAGGAGACAAAATTGAATCCTTTCTCGATTTGGCTCGAATGCCATATCTGATAAGCATCGGGATCAGGAGAAAGGCTCCACCCCAGGATGCAGGCATCGAAAGCCTTCACATTGATGAAGTTCTTTAGGAAAACACTCCATTCGTAAAATTCGAATTTGACATCGATCCCAATTTCTCTAAGCGCCCTCTGAACCAGAACCCCCACGTCCCTGCGAGTCTCGTTGCCGCTGTTGGTAATCAGTTTGAAACTGAAAGGCTTTCCGTCTTTTTCCAGAATGCCGTCACGGTTTGCTTTCCATCCAACCTCGGCCAGCAATTGGCGGGCTTTTGCCGGATCATACGGAAGAGGTTTCACATGGGGATTGGAATACCAGAACTGGGGAGGAAAAGGACCATTGGCCACCACTCCCAATCCGTAGAGCACATACTGGACAATCTCTTCCCGGTTTATCGCGTAGGTTAAGGCCTGTCGGACCCGTTTGTCCTGGAAGAGCGGGTTTTTGAGATTGTATCCGATATACGTATAACCGAGGCTCGGCTGGGTATAAACATTTAAGAAAGGGACCTCTTTCATCCGTTGAAACTCAAAGGGCCAGACCGAGTAGGCATCGATGCCTCGGGTGAGAAGTTCCATTTCGGTCAGAGAGGGATCGGGAATAATCCGGTAGATGATCCGGTCCAAGTAGGGTTTTCCCTCGAAGTACTTTGGATTGGCTTCAACCGTAATCCTCTCATCTGTCACCCATTCCGTAAAACGGAATGGGCCTGTCCCGATAGGCCTTCGGTTGAACGGGGTTGTATTGATGTCCTGATTTTCAAGGAGATGCTTCGGAAGGATGCCCATGCCCCAGGTACTCAGACCCGGGGAGAAGGGTTGACGATACGTTACCTTGAACGTATAAGGGTCGAGGACCTCAGCTTTTTTGACCAGTTCATAATCACTCCGTCGAACGGTGTTCGTCTTTTCATCCATGATTTTGTCATACGTAAATTTCACATCTTCCGCAGTAAACTCTTTTCCATCATGCCAGAGAACCCCCTTACGCAGAGAAAACGTGATCTCCGGTTCAGGGCCCTCCTTGACTTTCCACGACTCCGCCAGTTCTCCGACAAACCCCTGTAGATTCCTGTCATATTTGATTAAGCCATTGAAGACGAAGCCGTTGATTTCGCTGGAAGCCGAATCTTGTGCAAGAATCGGATTGAGATAGGAAGCGTCCCCGATCGAGCTCTCAACGAGCTGATTCACCTTCATATGGGGTCGGGAGCCGACAAAAACGATATTGATCGCCAGGAGAACGAGAAAGAGGACAGGAGAGATAAACAGAATTTTCTTGATTTTCAGAACGGATTTCCTTTCGTTGAGGAAGTCTTAAAAATATTATAGACAAAAAATCCCACGTCCACAACATAACAAATTAAGCTTTTAATTCCTCAACAATCGATGTTCCGCATTCGCCAATCCGCATTCCGCAATAGGTCACCGGCTGGTCACCAAAACCTTGAAACCCATTTGGGAAAGCTTTTGTGCCATGACCAGAGCTGCCTCTCTGGTATCGAATTGGCCAACCCTCACCCTATGGTATTTCTGTGTCGGCGTTTCCACGGTGGCCACATGGACGTTTTCAAAACTTCTTCGGAGCTGTTCAGCTAATTTCTGGGCATTGGTTTCGTCTGTGAAGGAGCCGACCTGAAGCGCGAATTGAACAACGGGCTCGCTCGCAAGACTGACCACCTCGACTTTGACCGGGGCTGTTCCCTTTCCCCACATCCCAAGCATCTGGGCGGCCGCATAAGAAACATCAATAATACGTTCTTTAACAAAAGGACCCCGGTCATTTACCTTTAATTCGAGAGATCTTCCGTTTTCGAGGTTGGTGACCATCACAGTCGTGCCCAGAGGAAGAGTGTTATGAGCACAGGTGAGTTGGTTCATATCATACACCTCACCACTCGAAGTTGGCCTCCCGTGAAACTCACCCCCATACCAGGATGCAACTCCGTACTGAACTCCTTTGCTCTCCATCTTTTCGATCTTCGTCTCAGGGAGAGATCTCTCTTTCGTCACTTCTTTTTTCTCAGGAGGAGGGGTTCTTTTTTCAATCACAACATGCCTGGGCCCACAAGCGACTACGAGAAAAAGGAAGACTAATAAAAACACTTTCCACATATCCGTTGAAACTCCTTGGCAGAACGATATTGACCAATGACTCATTGAATTACTTAGCAAACATTATACCGAAAAAGTTTTTGATTTTAAAGAATTTCGAATAAAAAGTTCATTGACAAGCCCTCTTTATTGTCTATAATATGAGACAAACTTGGAATAAGCTTAAAAAAAGCCTCTCAGCTCTGCGCGCTTCGGGAATAATCCGCTCGAGCAGACGAGTCTCCGGCCCACAGCTCAGCGGGGTCGTTAGGCTGGCAAGAATATGCATAATATCGAGGTTCCGAATTCCTTTGGATTAACGATGCTCGGCATCCTGGCCACTGTAGCGGCTGTTTACACTACCATTGCCTTCAAGAGAAGCAAAGACAAAAAAGACGTGATGAAATATGGAGGGCATCTGATTTCAGGAATGGCTTTAGGTGGTGGAATTGGATTGGGCATAGCTGTTGTATCGAATCTCAACTTCGGTGAGTTTTGGGAGCTTTGGCCCACGCTCGGAGGTTGCTTCTTGGGTGGACTTGCAGGCTCATGGAAGTATGCACGCGAGTTAAATAAATGAAACTGTAACTTAGCATACCACCTGAGCCGATTCGCGCTTGGGAAGAATCCGCTCGAGCAGAAGGCCCTTCGGGCCCCAGCTTAGTGGGGTCGTTATGACTAAAAATATTTTCCTAAAAATGATATAATGAATGAGAAATCTGAAACAAAGGAGGGTTAAGAATGAAAAATATTTTAACGGCAATATTCGAAAAGGTCCCGGAAGGATATATAGGATATGTTGAAGAATTGCCCGGCGCAAATGCTCAGGGAGAAACAATAGATGAGGTAAGGGAGAGCCTAAAAGAAGCAATAGAATTGGTTCTCGAGGCGAACCGGCAGTTAATGGAGGAAGAAATCAGTGGGAAAGAATTTATAAAAGAGCCTTTTGGAACCATTTCGACATGAAGCGCGTAGATCTAATCCGCCATCTTGAGAATTGTGGATGTGAGTTTCTCAGAGAAGGCTCTCGACATACAGTGTATGTGAACCGCAAGCAGAAGAAAGCATCTACAGTCCCCCGTCATAGTGAGATCAATAATAATCTTTGCCGTAAGATATGTAAGGATTTGGGAATAAGAATGCCATAACACCTGCATCAACCTGATGTGGGATTGGCGGCGTCAGGTTGATGGCATCGTCGGCTACCCGCGCAGATTATGCAAATCGTTATCGCCGTCCTTTTTGAAATTCCACAGTACTTTTTCTAAAGCACAAGAGACTTTCTATCGATCGAAATTTCTCCTTCCGGAGTTTGAAGGCCAAGAGAGCCTCTTGGCAGTTCCTTTCTTTCTTCGATTAAGATTTCGCTCAAGTTAAAATCCTTTTTCAATTTCAGAATATTTTCGTTCCTCTGGCCTCTTAGATTCGAGACCTCTTTGGAGTGGCAGAAGAGCAGGGCTTGACCATTTTTTTGAACTCTTTGGAGAAGAGATGTCGCCATATCAAAGAAGATGGAAGAATCGACAAGCTGGTGGAGTGCGGGATGATAAGGCCCTGCGAGATAATCTCTTTGCAATTCTTTGGTGGGCTGAAGGCCGATGCGGGCGACCGAGATGAAAGAGTTTTCTAATCTAAGAATGCCTTTCTTAAGCCATTGAACCGCCTCGCTCAGCGGCTGGGGTGAATATTCTCCAGCTCTCCAGAGATCTTCAAGGGGTGCGCCTTTCAGGACGAGCGTGGGGTGGATCCTCAGGAAATCGGGTTTGAGTTCGATCCCCCGATCAAGGGTTTGAAGAAATCGGTCGAGGGTATCACCTGGAAGGCCAATCATGAGCTGAAGCCCCACTTCGTAATTCTTATCTTTTAATCTAGAAACAGCATCCGCTGTATCCACTGCACAATGACCTCTCCTGGCAAGGAAGAGCACTTCATCAATCATCGATTGAACTCCGACCTCGATTGTCTTCACTCCATATTCTTTGAGCAGGGACAGAGTCTCTTCATCCAGGGCATCGGGCCTGGTGGAGATGCGAATGGAATCGATCAGGCCAGCAACAACGAAGGGCCGGACTTCCTTGAGATAGCGGGCCTGATCGTTTCTATGGATCGCTGTGAAACTTCCTCCGTAGAAGGCAATTTGTTTCTGCCTCTCTTTTCCCTCAGATGGGAGTGCAGGAAGAGACGCTTCGATCAAGCTCCGAACCGAATGAGGGGAAGGAAGTTCTCCGGCCAATGCCCGTTGATTGCAGAAGAGACACCGCTCACGGCAACCCATAGCAGGAAGGAAGATGGGAATGATCAAAGGACTTTCAGCCATATTTCCTCATCCTGCCTGAATGGAAATAAATTCCAAATTACAAATTCCCTGCCTACAGGCAGGCAGGCAAAATCCAAATAAATTCCAAGCTCCAAATCCAAATGACCCAAACAATTATGTTTAGAAATTGGAATTTCGATCATTGGGATTTATTTGTTATTTGGTTCCTGCCTGCTGGCAGGGGATTTGGTGCTTATTTCTTCCAACGCATTCCTCGCAGCGTCTTGTTCTGCCTCTTTCTTGCTTTTTCCCTTCCCCGATCCCTTCACTTCTCCCTTGATAGTGACGGATGCCTGAAACCATTTATCGTGATCCGGCCCGGACTCATTCAGCACTCGATACTGAGGAGAAACTCCATGAGTCTGCTGGCAATATATTTGGAGAAGGCTTTTGAAATCGTCGGATAGCACGGATGACGTTTTCATTTCGAGATGGGACTCGAAATGTCGTTGAATAATTTCTAAAGCCCGATTGAATCCTGAATCCATGAAGATGGCTCCGATCAAGGCTTCATAAGCGTTGGCCAAGATGGAGGATTCCGTCGCCCCGTTTGCCTGTTGACTTTTTCCGAGGAGGAGATAACCTTCTATTTGAAGTTCTTTAGAGAGGGATGCCAGAGAACTTTTTTTGACTAATTGCGACCTCATCATGGAGAGGGCCCCTTCCTGGGCCTCGGGGAATCTTTGGAGAAGGAGGTAGCTGATCCCAAGACCGAGAACCGAATCTCCGAGAAATTCTAAGACCTCATTAGCGGTTTTTTCGGAGCGATTGGTTTCATAGACAAAAGACTTGTGCGTGAGCGCCTGATCGAGCCATTTGATCTCATTGAATTGAAGGCCCAGGCGCTCTTCCAATTTTTTTAAAGATGTTAACCTCTCGTCGTCCATACTATTCTTCGAAACGTTTCCGACTACACCTCTTTCGGCCAACCCCGTCACCGTTACAGTCCATTCTTGATTGACGAAGTCCCAGTCTTCTTTAGTCCTCTTTTGATCGGCAAGCAGAACAGGGATGTAGTTCCGGGAAAGGCCCTTCCAACTCCCGGTTTGTTCTCCTTTACGGTCTTCTACCAAGACGCTCAGCTCCTGGTTGAGAAACTGACGGTAGAATGCTTGGCGCTTCTGCTGACCCAACTCCCTCATCCGCTCGGCCCTTTTCTTGATCTCTTTATTATCCACCTGTTGAGGAAATAGGAACGCAGGGGTGTCCTTTCTCTTGGAAAAAGGAAAGACATGGAGATAAGAGAAGGGCAGAGATTCAACCAGTCGGTAGGTAGATCTGAATTCTTCTTCTGTCTCGCCTGGAAATCCTACAATCACATCCGCGCCGATACAGAGCCTTGGAATTTTCACGTAAAGTTCCTGGACGAGATCGGAGAGGAAGGACCGGTCATAGTCTCTATTCATCCTTTTCAGTATCTCATCGTCTCCGCTCTGGATAGGGATGTGAAGGTGAGGGCAGATCTTATTGGACTCTGAGAGAGTGGAGATAAGCTCAGGAGAAAAATCCCTTGGCTCAATTGAGGTGAGCCGAATTCGGTCAGGGGTGTCCTCTTTTTCGAGTTGCTTGATGAGTTTCTCCAAAGGAAAAGGAGGATGGAGGTCAAGTCCGTAGGCGCCTAGGTGGATGCCGGTGAGGACGACTTCTTTAAACCCTTTCTCTTTCAATACCTTCACATTTTCGATCACCCTTTCCGGCTGGAGACTTCTCGATCGACCCCTGGCACGGGGAACGATGCAATACGAACATCCGGCATTGCAGCCATCCTGAATTTTTAGAAAAGCGCGGGTGTGGTGACGAAAAGAATGAAGAGGGGTCTCTGAAAAGAGATCCTCCTTTTGGATATTACTCACCTGAACGGTTGGAAACTGGCCTTTCTGCATCGAGGGAAGGAGGTCAGGGATCTGGCTCTTTTCTTTGTTTCCCAAAACATAGTGCACGCCTTTCATCTTTAAGAAGGCATCTGGTTCCACCTGGGGATAACATCCGGTTACAATGATCAAAGACTGCGGATTGTGTCGGACGGCTCTCCGAACCATCTGCCTCGATTGAAAATCAGCTCGATGGGTGACGGTACAGGTATTGATGATCGTAATATCCGCCCCTTCTTCAAAGGGGATGAGGCTATACCCTCTCTGTTCCAGAGTATCGATCAGAGATTCAGATTCAAACTGATTAACTTTGCAGCCAAGTGTAACAATAGAGATGGTCGTCGTCATTTTAGAGTTGAGTCAATTTGATATTGCCCCAGACACCCATCTTTTCTTCGACGATGATGAGCGCTCCTAAAATCCCTTTGATTTCCCTTCCCCTTTCAAGACCCGATTCGATATCTTTCTTCTCTTTTACGATATTACAGACAGCCGTGGCTGCTGCGTCCGCAAGAGCTGCGGATTTGGAAAGAAGGCAGACAGCATTCGCTCTCCCAAAGCTGAGGGAAGGGCCAACCGTCCCTGAAGAGGTGCAGATGCCCAGAGGAGACTCATCGGGTGAAATCACGACCCCTATTTTTAGACTGAGAGGAGAATTGCCTGCATAGATCCCGATAGTCCGCTCCTTGGAGGTAGCCATGTAAATGTCCCCGCCATTTTCGACGATCACCTCTTTCGAGAGTTTGACAAGGTCTCTTGAAACTATTTCGGCCATGGCTCCAGCCACAGCAGCCATCGGACCCACACCGGCCAATTGAGACGTTCGAATCATCTCCCGGACAATTTCCGGAGCATAGGGGTCATCCGTGAGAGGAACGAGGCTTTCTTGGAATGGAGGATTTGCGGCGATATAGGCTTCGAGTTGATGACGGTATTTTAATACCGATTCTCTAGTCTCTTTGGAAAGGTCTCTCTCCGCCCGGACAAGGAGATCGGTTTCTTTAACAATGACTTCAAACTTGATGAGGTCATCGGTTTTCACAAAATTTCGGTAGGTCCGCTCTTCGTACATGCAAGCTCTTTAAACAGTCATTATAATATTCAAAAATAAGAGGTGTCAATTTTATACAACCCTGAAAAAAAGATTGAAAAAGAAAAATTCCAATGAGAAGATGGACGTATTAACTTGGGGAGGAGGTGGGAAACACAATGAAGGCTTTGAAAATAGCAATGTTCTCCGCAATCTCTTTAAGTCTCATCTTTTCTTTGGCCATCGCAGCACGAAACGTTGAAAAAGGGAAGGCCCTTTTTAACGATCCAAAGTTGGGCGGAGGCACTGCGGGTGTTTCGTGCAACTCATGCCATCCGGATGGAAAAGGGTTGGAGAAGGCTGCTGAAAGCAAAGACCTTGAGAAACAGGTCAATTTGTGCATCAAAAATGCATTGAAGGGAAAAGGGATCGATCCCAAGTCCGCTGAAATGGCAGACATGATTGCCTACCTGAAAACACTGAGGGGAAAAGCCACCGCAACAGAGGCCCCCAAGAAATAGGCTGCGATGGCGAGCTGTGATTCTGAGAAAGCAGAGCGTCTGGTCTTGACCATCGGGCACTCCACGCGTACCCTGGAGATGTTCATCCACCTTCTGCAGATTCACCGTGTGAAACAGGTCATCGACATCCGCACCGTGCCACGTTCTCGGCACAACCCGCAGTTTAATCATGACACGCTGCCGGTTGACCTCAAAGCCGCCGACATCGGATACCTCCATATGCTAGGACTTGGGGGGCTTCGCCGGGCGCACCGCGATTCGATAAACCTGGGGTGGCGTAATGCTTCGTTCAGGGGTTTCGCTGACTATATGAGAACCCCTGAGTTTGAAAATCATTTAAATGAGTTGGTTAAGCTTGCACAAGACAAACGGATCGCCTTGATGTGTGCCGAAACGTTGCCCTGGCGGTGTCATCGCTCCCTGATCTCCGATGCCCTTGAAGTCAGGGAAATAAAGGTAGCTCATATCCTCAGCGCGACCCATCTTCAACCTCATCACATTACTCCCTTTGCCCGGTGGGACGGGAAGTTCCTCATCTATCCACCTACGCAGAACACCACTGGTCCTACCCCTGGATAAATGCGTAGATGGTAATTAAATGATTCATGTGCTTGAGGCTTAATGCTTCGGTGGATTTCGCCAGTGGATGACCCTCCGAACCCTTGGTGCTTCCGCGCCCGAAACCCTAGAATGCCCATTGCGTAGGATGTTATTTCCAATGGAGATGCCGCGCTTTGTCGGTGGGCTCCATCCGGCTGAAGAGACGTCGGTCCAATAACATCGGCGTCATCAGTTTGCAGCGCGAGCCGAGAACGTTTCAAGTGCCCAGGCGACCCTTATCTCCGGGGTTGAGAAAATTTCTGGAGGGGCGTTGTCGATGAGTTGGAAGCGCCTGAGGAGCCCCGCCTGGTTTGCAATCTGGATTTGGAGTCCCGGTCGGGCATTCAGTTCGAGCAGCAGCGGACCTCGCTCCCGATCGATCACCAGATCCACCCCGAGATAGTCAAGGCCGGTCATTTCGCCTGTTCTTGCCGCGATGAGGAGCATGTTTTCCCAGTGAGGTACCTGTATTCCTGTCACGGGCTTATTCGTGTCCGGATGGTGAGTAACGATTCGGGAGTGATGGACCCCTTTCAGCGTCGTACCCTCTCCCATGTCGATTCCTACGCCGATTGCACCGCGGTGAAGATTGGCCTTGCCGTCGGAAGCCCGGGTTGGAAGGCGAACCATGCCCATCACAGGGACGCCACGATAGGCGATGATTCTGATGTCCGGTACACCAAGATAGGTGATGGCATCAAAGGCTGTATCGGGGTGGACAAGTGCCTCGATGAAGGCCCGGTCCTCGAGCCCCTCAAGGGAATAGATTCCGGAGAGGATATCGGAGATGTGGTAAGTGAGGTCCTTCAACAGGATGACCTCTCCGTTTTGCTTGGTGAAACCTTCTGCCGAATGCTCTGAAACAAGGATGATTCCGCTGCCACCCGCACCCCGGGCGGGTTTGATGACAAACTCCGAATGGTCGCTCACCAATTCCTTGAGGTCGCCGATATCCCCGTGATGCTCGATCACGTGGTACAAAGGTGGGGTCGGGATTTGATGGGCTTTTGCCAGTTGTTTTGTCTTGAGCTTGTCGTCCACAAGCGGAAAAAAGGACCGAGGGTTGAAACGCATGATGTATTCGGTATTCCGGCAGTTCATCCCGAGCACCCCGACTTCTCTGAGCCAGCGGACGGCTTTTAGAATCATGATGACCTCCAAAATCCCCGGAAGCGAAAGAGCTCCAAAAGCCGGTAGCCGGTGTAGCGGCCAAGGAGGACTTGAAGCGCGGCGATGGCAAAAAGGAGTTCCGGATAGACAAAGAAGGTGAGTTGAAGAGGTTCGAGTTGATAAATTTTATAGGTAATGACGGCAACTCCGGCGCTTCCCACTGCAGTCCAGAGCGCTTCCCGTGCGCCTGCCTCCTCCACGATGACAAAGAATCGCTCAATGGTCATGGTGAGAATGACGAAAGGTAGTAATCCAACAGCCATGAATTCGCGGAGGCCGAATTTGTTCCCGAGCAGGGCAAAGAAGATGATACAGAGGATGACGAGCGTCAGGATCACTGATAACCGCGGAACAAGGAGAAGACGGAGTTTATCTATCTGACGGCGAACGAGGTATCCGAAGAGGACAACGCCCCAAAAGATGCCGAGTCCATAAGCCAGGCCAGTATTTCGGAAGGCGAGGGCCATGAGGAGCGGCAAAAAGACCCCAAATGTTGGGAGGCCAATGATGTCACGCAAGAGGCTTATCATTAGCGCGCCAATTGGAACCAGAATGAGAATGCGGAAAGTTTTTTGAAACTCGGGTGGCAGCCGAAACAGAGACCAACGATCAAGAAATCGATTTGAACGCATGATACGGTCAAACTGCATGCGCCACTGGTTAATAATCTCGCGGCTCAGGGTCCACCGAACGTCAGATAGTTCTCCGTTGATCACTCGAGTCGCCGACAATCCATTCGTTGTCAATGGAAGAAAGGGAACAGGTTTTTGATGAATTTCTCCCTTGTCGGGCTGAAGGGTGTCCCACTCTTGGCCTGTCCATACCTCAACCCAAGTGAGGGTTGAGCCTTTTACGGTTTCAGCAAGTTGCAAACCCTCAACCACTCGGGCGGGTAAACTCGCAGCCCGCAAGAGCAAAAGGACGGCATCCAGGTGTATGTGTTTCTCCTGAAAGGCTGACCAATTTTTTAGATCTTGATCCTCCGGAGGTGAACTCCCCCAAATCCCTCTCAACGCCGCGGCTATTCTTCGAAGTCGGTCTGAGGGCGGAAGGAGGTCCCATCTCCTCACCAATCGTTTTGCTAAAGCTTGATCTTCCTCCTGGATATTGAGCGGATAAGGTTCGAGGATTGGAGTTTTAGTCTTGGTGGGCTGTTGGGGCCGGACCTGTACGGTTGCACTGTAACCGATCCCTTCACCTCTCGGGCTGATCACCCCTGACCAGACGCCAACCTGATTTGGTCCCTCACGAAGGAGATTGAAAGCGAGTGTGCCGGAGCGGATGCGCTCCTCTGCGACGATCTGCCCTTTATGAGTAAAAGGAAGACCGACCATCACAGTGGTTTCATTTTCGCCACCGGATACATGGCCATCCATTGAGAGTCGCCACACTTTTTGTGGGGCTGCCGGAAAGATCGGGTATTGGAGCCAAATGACGCGGTAGCCGATGAGAGCAAAAGAGAGAAGCAGTAGCGCCATTGCCAGCAGGGTTGCGGGGCGCTTCATTTCGGTTTGGCCTCCGGGCAGCTTGGAGGCAGGCAGTGGGTCTGTTCGCAGTCAACGACAAAGTGATCCTTCAAGGCATTTCGCCCCAAAATCAAGGGATACTTGACAGTGGAGCGGTCGTTGAGATTGACCCTGACCTGGAGCATTTTCGGACCCATACAGAAAGTGATCTCCACGACGGGTCTTTTTTCTTTGAAATCTGCGCTTCGGATGTTCTGCCAGGCTTTCACGGGTAAACGTAACTCCAAGCCGCCATGCCGGTTAGGCAACCTGAACTCAGCAATGTTATTTTTAACCTTGAGGTCCCTTGCGTCGAGGGATGACGTATCCGCTCCCGTATCAATCCGTGCTGGCAATCTCACACCCCACGGCATCAGGATCACCTCTTCCACTTCACCGATCGTGATTTTGTCTCCAGCTTCGCCTTTTCCTGAAACGAGAAGGATGATTAAGAAGAGGAGAAACGTCAGGACCGTTGGTCTGAGCATCCGGTGTATTCGAAATCTTTTTTGCCCGTTCCCCATTTTCCTTATTTTATAAAATAGTTGAACCTTCTTCAGCAAGTAGAATCAATTTTTTATTGGAGAAAGAGCGACCGAGGCGCCGAGTTTCTCGTTCAAGGAATACCTGGACAACGAGGGGGGAGTACCCTTCGTCGCGTGACATCCACAAGAAAATTCTCTCTGAGGGAATTACGTCCCAAAATCAATGGGTATTTAACCATGGAGCGATCGGTGAGATTCACCAACGTAAGAAATCGCTTCGACCCGAGACAGATTTCTAGCTCCACGACGGGTCTCCGTTCGAGGCCTTCAGGGGTTCGAATATGGCGCCATCCCATGATGGGCAAGCGGATCTGCAATTCCCCGTACTTTTTCGGCAGCTTGAATTCAATCATATCATCTTGAACTTTGATTTCGCGCGCATCGAGCGAAGATTTTGCAGCCCCGGTATCAACGCGGGCTGGAAGTTTCATCTTCCACGGCAAGAGGATGACATCTTCGACTCCCCCAATGATCGTTTTCTCCTCCGCGGCAGCAATTCCAGGAGTAAATAAAAAAACGGGAGCTAAGATCGACAGAGAGACAACACCCCACAACCAATCCAGCACGATAAGACCCCCTTCAACTTTTTATCACAACATCCAATCAAATTATATCAAATTCAACTTGAAGTGGGTAGTGAGGATCCATTTGTGCTTGAATGCCTTTTCATTTAGATCTTTCTCTGCTTCGGTCTTCTTCTGATAGAAGAGGACGAATCGCGCATACAACCTCCTAGAGAGATCATGAGTTCCCGGCTCTCCATCAATGTGGATCCCGATCCCTCTTTGATCACGCGACCATTTCTCAGAAGATATCCTCGCGCCGAGATATTGAGAGAGAGCTCGACCTCTTGCTCTACAATAAATAGGGTGAGCCCCTTCTGGTTCAGTTCCTTGAATGTGGCGAAGACTTCGCCCATCAGACGAGGAGCCAATCCTAATGAAGGTTCATCCAACAGGAGGAGCCTAGGACGCCCCATCAGGGCCCTTCCGATGGAGAGCATCTGTTGCTCGCCCCCACTAAGGGTCCCGGCTCTTTGATGGATTCTCCCTTCAAGGCCGGGGAGAAGTTGGTAGATCCGCTCCAAACCCTTTTTGATCTCCTTCTTTTCGTTCCTGTAAAGGTACGCGCCCATGATAAGATTGTCGATGACAGAGAGGGTGGGGAAGATATGCCGTCCTTGAGGAACATGCCCGATTCCTCTGGAGACGATCTGATGAGGATTGAGGTTCGTGATATCCTCCTCTTCGAAAATAATCCTTCCCTCCGTGGTCTTTAAGATTCCAGAGAGGGTGAGCAAGAGCGTGGTCTTTCCGGCCCCATTGGGTCCCAAAAGGGAGACGATCTCTCCCTCCTCGATCTCGAGAGAGACTTCAAATAATGCAGGTAGAGGTCCGTATTGGACGGTTAGCTTTTTAATCTTAAGCATGGTTCTTTTATCCATCTGGATGCTTAGAAGTTAGACTGTTGCCAAATTGGTACCCAAACCCTGTCATGTTAAGCGAAGCACCAAATCGCCTGCCGGCAGGCAGGCACCAAATTACAAATAAATTCCATCACCGAAATTCTAAACAATTTTTCTTCGGTCATCTTAAATTGGATTTTGGAGCTTATTTGGGATTTGGAATTTGTCATTTGGAATTTCTGCCAAGCTCTTCTTAGCAGCTGCTGCGCCTCGTTAAGTAAGCCTCAATGACCTTCGGGTTCTTTCTTATGTTTTCGGGCGTTCCCTCAGCAATGAGCTTGCCATTGTGGAAGACAGCGATCTCGTTGGCGATCTCCATCACCATCCCCATGTGATGTTCGACGACGAAGACCGTCATTCCTTCTTGATTGATCTTTGAGATTTGTTCCGAAAGCTGCCGTATTTCGGTGAGCGTCAGTCCAGACGCGGGTTCATCCAAGAGTAGCAGTTCCGGTCTCATTGCAAGGGATCGGCCGAGTTCCAGAAGTTTTTGCTTGCCATAAGGGAGTTGGGAAGCCATGGACTCCCATTTGCCCAAAAGGCCCAGAGAATTCAGGATCTCCTTTGCCTGCCTCAGGGCTTCTTTTTCCGATCTCCCGATCCAAGGGAGCCAGAGCCCGCAGGAGAAGAGATTACCTTTCAACCTTTGATTCATTCCAACCATGACGTTCTCTACGACGGTCATGTTTCCCCAGAACTGAAGGGTCTGAAAAGTTCTTCCTATTCCAAGGCAGGATATCTCGTGAGGTAGCATGGATGTAATATCTTGTTCTTTGAAAGAGATTTTCCCCGAATCAGGTTTCTCCACGCCTGTAATCAAGTGGAAGAGGGTGCTTTTGCCGGCTCCATTAGGCCCGATGAGTCCCTTGATGCTTCCTCTTTCAATCTTTAGTGAGACCCGGTCAAGAGCCCTTATTCCGTCATACTCCTTGGTGATCTCTTCAATCGAGAGCAATGGCATTAGAGTTTCCCCTCATCCCTCTTCTTTTTTTTCGCCCAGTAACCGATTAGGTATATCAGTCTGACATTCAAACGCGTTCCAATACCATCGGGGAAGAAAATAAGTAGCAGGATCAAGATCACACCATAGATGGGAAGGCTGTATTCCTGGTATTGACTCAGAAAGTCCATCAGCCATGTGAGAAGGATCGCCCCGGCAACAGGCCCGTAGAGATTTCCCGCCCCACCCAGAATGACCATCATCACGATGAGAACGGTGAACCCAAGACTGAATGTCTCAGGGTTGGCGGTTGACATGATACAGGCAAAGAGACTCCCGGCCAGTCCGGCGAAGGCTGCGCCCAAAACAAACATTTGCAGCTTCATTCCCGGAACATTGATCCCCACGCTCGAGGCCGCATCCTCGCTCGCTGCGACCGCCAGAGTGGCCCGGCCCACTTTTGAGCGAACGAGATTTTTGGAGAAGATAAATAAACCGATGAGCATGCCCCAGATGAGGTAGTACTGTTTGAGATAGGTATCAAAGGAGAAGCCCATTAGAGAAAACCATGGGATGCCAAAAATCCCGATGACACCACCCGTGAGATCCGTGGACTCCCTGACAATGACCAGAAAAATTTCTCCAAATCCGAGTGTGGCCAGCGCCAAGAAGTATCCCTTCAGTTTGAGAATGGGCTTCCCGACGAAATAAGCGATCACAGCAGCAGAAAGAGCCGAGGCCCAGAAGGCGAGAAGGCTCGGAAGAGCATAACGAGTGGTGAGGATGGCCGTGGTATACGCTCCAATTCCAAAAAAGGCTGCATGCCCCAAAGAGATCTGCCCCGCATAACCAATGAAAAGGCTCAATCCCAAAGCCAGAATGGCGTAGATTCCGGCCAAAACCATGAGATGATGGAAGTGCGAATCGGACAAGATAAGAGGCGCCAGACAGACTGCGCCAAGATAGTAGAGGTCTTTCTTCTTAAACTCCTTCTTATGGTAGAGGTATGGATCGGGTGCGATTAAAGAAAGGAGCCAAAGAGGCACCAAATAAAAGATGTCCCGTTTCCTAAACTCCCTCTTCAACGCTTTTGCTCGCGAATTCATGTTCTCCCGGAAACCCAAGTTTAATATTCGAATCACCAAATCCCAAATTCCAAATAATTTTCAAATCCCAATTTCAAATGATCAAACAGAATTTGTTTCGAATTTGCGTGATTGGGATTTATTTGAGATTTGACGCCTGCCTGCCGGCAGGGGATTTGATGCTTCATATTTTCTTACCATCTGCGGCTATCGATAAACGGCGACCCCAAGATTCCCTTCGGACGAAAGTACAGGATCAACAACAAAATGACAAAAGCAACCGCATCCTTATACCCCGAGGGGATAAAAACCAAGCTTAACGCTTCTGCCACCCCGAGGACGAACCCCCCGAGGATCGCACCGCTGTTCTTTCCCCAACCTCCCAGGACAGCTGCGATGAACCCCTTCAAACCCAAGATCGGACCAGAACTATAGCTGGTGAAGAAGATCGGTGTGACCAATATTCCGGCAACGGCACCGACTCCTGCGCTCGCTCCGAAGGCCAAGAAGACCATGAGGTTTCTTGATATTCCCACGAGATCCGCCCCTAAAGGATCCGTTGAGCTTGCCTCCATGGCCTTTCCCAAAAAGGTTCGGTGTGAGAGGAGGTAGAGAAGGATCAGTAATACAAAGGCGGATAAGAGGATCCAGATACTCTGGGGAAGGACAGATATTCCCCCTATTGAGAGAGGTGACCCGCTGGAAAAAGGGGGAAGGGTTTTGGGCAGGGTTCCGAAGATAAGGCCGCTCGTGCTGCTGAGAAAGATGGAGGCTCCCAAGGTGGCCATGAGGAGGATCAGGACGGATGCCTTACGCAGGGGATAAATGACTGAGACATGCATCGTGAAGCCAATGAGGATGACGATCACGATAGCGATGAGGGCAGCGAAGGGGTAAGGAAGATTCACCACTTTTAGGAGGAAGAAAGTGATGATCCCTCCTAACATGACAAACTCACCTTGGGCAAAATTAATGATCTGGGAAGCCCTGGAGATGGTCACAAATCCTAATGCCACCAGGGCATAAATTGCTCCTGTCGTCACACCAGAAGCGAGGAGTTGGGGAATATATGAGAGGTTCATGACGTCCGATGGTCACAAAAAAGGGTGAGACCGTACAATCACTTGCTCACCCTATTCTCACATAGAACGTATATGGCCTTCAACTTTTATTCGAATCCGGGGAATCTGATTCGCTTAAACTTCCCTCCTTCGATTCGAATAAAGACCATGTCCTTTTTGCTCAAGCCGTCATGATCCGTGGGGCTATAATTGTAAATTCCGTGACAATTCTTTAACCCCTTTGTATTTTCCAGCGCATCCCTGAAAGTCGCACGCGTGACTTTTCCTTGACATCGCTTCAGGGCATCCTCGATGAACGAGATGGCGTCATGGGCATGACCAGCGATTTGATCGATCCCCACTCCGTAGCGCTCTCTCATCCGCTTGTCAAAATCGGTAATGACTGGTCGAACGGGGTCGTTTTCGTCGAGTTGACCAGGCACGACAGGTTTTCCAGCACCGAACTCAACCCCCTCCATGGCCTCTCCGCCCAGGGCAATGATGAATCCGAATCCAAAAGCGTGGGTTCCAATGATCGGGGTCTTCACGCCAAGGGTCCGCAAGTTCTTGCAGATAATGGGACCTGGTGGCCCACCGGTACAGGCATAAAAGGCATCCACCTTTTCTTTCTCGATGACGGGCTTAAGTTTGATAAGCTGTGGGGTCATGTCGATATCAGTAGGTTTGTGAGTCTCCTTCGAGATGATCACCTTCATCCCCTTTGCCTCCCCGAAACGTTTAAAATTCTCGGCGAGGCTTTGGGCCAAGGGCCACGCACCATGGAAAACCAAGACCTTCTTGTAGTTCTTAGCGAGACATAAATCTACTAGCTTCTGAGAAACGATGATATCGCTCTGAGCGATGTTAAAGGCCCATTTCTGCTTTAAAGCCCGAACCATAGGGTTTGAAGGGCAGATGATCATGTTGGTGATCTGCTCCCTTTCGGCAATCGCCCGGGTCGTTGCCTGCAAGTTATCTTCAAAGGGACCTACGACTGCCAGAATTTCCTTATCCTTGGTAAACTTGGTCATATTGGCAGCAGCCCTGCCTAAATCGAAGCCGTTATCCTCAAAGATCAGTTCGAGAGGATGTCCGTCAATGCCGCCCGTCTTATTGATCTTCTCCACTTCCAACACCATGGCATTTTTCATGGTCTTGGTGACCTCTCCCCAGGGTCCGGTGAACTCAAGATTGACTCCGATCTTGTAGGGGGATTTCTCAGCCGCATAGGCAGGAGATGCCCAGGCCACGAAAATCAAGACCAAGCAAGAAAACAAACATCCCTTTCCTTTGAACGCCTTCATCAAAGCGCCTCCTTAAACTTAATCTTACAGGTATTTCTGGATTAGGATTTCAGCGATCTGGACGGCATTGAGCGCTGCACCCTTCCGGATGTTGTCCGCAACGATCCACATGTTGATGCCGTTGGGGATGGATTCATCCTCGCGAATCCTCCCGACGAAGGTTTCATCTTTGCCCGCCGCGTGGATCGCCAGAGGATACTCAAACTTCTTCGGATTATCCACAACCACGACGCCAGGAGCCTTTGAGAGAATCTGCCTCACCTCATCGGGTTTCAATTTCTTTTCTGTTTCAATATTGACCGATTCCGAATGGCCGTAGAAGACGGGGACTCTCACCGTGGTAGCGGTCACGCCGATCGAATTATCCTCCATGATCTTCTTCGTCTCATTGACCATCTTTATCTCTTCTTTGGTGTAACCATTGTCGAAGAAGACGTCGATGTGGGGCAGACAATTGAAGGCAATCTGATGGGGATAGACTTCCTTCTTGATCTCCTGCTGATTGTAAATGGCGAGAACCTGGGTCTCCAGTTCTTTGATCGCCCTCTTTCCCGTCCCGGAGACTGCCTGGTAGGTGGAGACCACCACTCTCTTGATCCGGGCGGCATCATGAATGGGCTTCAGCACAACCACCATCTGAATGGTTGAGCAGTTTGGGTTTGCAATGATATTCTTTTTGGGATATTGGGCGATGGCATGAGCGTTCACCTCCGGAACCACCAGAGGGACTTCCGGGTCCATCCGGAAGGCGCTGGTATTATCGATCACCACACAGCCTGCTTTTCCTGCGATAGGGGCAAACTTCTCACTCACCGAACCTCCGGCAGAAAAAAGCCCGACATCGACTCCAGCAAAGGAATTTTCGTTTAACACCTCCACTGCATAAGATTTTCCTTTGAATTCCAATTTTGTCCCTGCTCCGCGTGTGGAGGCAAGAAGTTTCAGCTTATCTACCGGAAAGTTTCTCTGTTCCAAAGTGGCAATCATTTCATTTCCCACCGCACCGGTGGCCCCTACTACTGCAACGTTATACTTCTGTTTCTTCATGGAAACCTCCCGTTCAACTTTCTAATATCTCTTTATACAATGAGTTTAACAAAATCTCAAATCCCAATTTCCCCCTTCCATTCTTCCCAGCGCCTGCCTGGGGTAGGCAGGGGGAGAGGGTGTGGTAAGGGGACAAAAAAGGGGATGCTCCTCGAACACCCCCGTTCTTAGATACCACTTTGTATCTCTGGCTTATAAATAGAGAAAAAAAGGAATGTTGTCAAGAGGATTCGAAGAGTATATGTTTTCCTTGTAAGAGTCTAATAGAATTGTTAAAATATTATCGAAATGGAAACCCAGGAAATATTGGAAATAATTCAAAAAACAGAGTCCCTTTTAAAGAAACAGCTCTTAGTGGTTGGGCTATTGACCAGCGTTCTGAAAAGCATGAATAAACGCGCTCCTGTCATCATAGGAGGCTGTGCTTTGTCCTATTATTCAAGGGAAGTCTATTTCACTTCCGATATTGATTTGGCTTATGCAGACCGAGAAGCCTTGGATACCGCTCTTAGAAGCATCGGCTTTGAGAAAGAAGGAAGGTACTGGGTGCATGAAGGGCTAAAGGTTGCCATTGAAGCCCCTGCCTCAACTCTCCCAGGACAGGACTCTCCTCTTGAAGTGGTTGAGCTTGGCGAAGGTCTTCAATGTTCCATTATCGGAATAGAGGACTTGGTGATTGATAGGCTTAATGCCTTCAAACATTGGAAATCAGAGACAGACGGAGAAATGGTTGAGCTGCTGATGAGAAGATACAAGGATGATCTTGATTGGTCATATCTTGAAAAGAAGGCGATCTTGCCGGAGAACGATACGTTGTCAGAAATTTTGGGGATGAAGAAAAAGGTTGGCTTATGAAGCTTAGAATGAAAAAGTATGAAGACGAGTCCCCTATAGAGTTTCTCCTGTTAAGAGAGCGGTTAGGAATGGGGAAATATCGAAAGCGTTTAAAAAGAGACGAGGAAAAAAGAAAGATACTCTTGGAACTCGGGTTAAAAAAGATAGAAGAAAAAGAGAAGGATGACTTTATTCTGCTCGGCTATCGGAGAAGAAAAGTTAAAATTATTCCTTCTGGGTAACGATTCGCATGACCTGCGCGGGCAATCACCAATTCTAAAAACCTGACGCGGTTAATCCGCGTCAGGTTGATGCGGTTGTTAGCTGGTGCTCATTTCTTATTTGTACTTAAGCAGTTCAGGGAAAAAGCCATCATCGCTTTCATGAAATAACTGCTTTTTGGAGTCGCATGCAGCAAGAGGCACTGCAACGATCCAAGCACATAAAACCAAAAACCCAAGGATACTGTGCCACATTGCCCTCGTTAAAGATAAGGCTGATCGTTTATTTGCTATCCGATAACCCATAATAAAGTGGCCAATTGTTTGCCGTCCTTTTGCGATAGGATATGACAAATAGAATAAAAACCATCCCATGGTTAAAAAAACGCTAAATATTCCGACACTAACGTCATATTTTTGCGCACCCTTTCGCTCAAATTGCCAGGAGAACTTTCCAGTATACAAACTTTCGACCAACAGCATTAGGAGTACGTCAAAAGGGACGGCAATCGCCATAGCGATTAGGGTATCAATATGCAAAGAGATTAATCTTCTCCACAGAGGAACTCTGGGGGTGTATTTGAGCGGTTGATTCTTGCTCCTAAATAAAAAGGCAAACAGGGCGAGAGAAATCGCTCCAATAAGTGCAATGGGGCTCGAAGATGCACGCATTATATAGTCATTATTGTGTTGTTGCCCCGAGACGATTACGGCTCCAAATGCCCACATGGCACCCAATATTATGGCGCAAACAATAAATGCAGTCAGACGTGTCCCGGGTAGTTGTTTCATATTTGAATGCAGCTAACATTTATTTTTAAGCCGATTCTGTAATTGTCAGCATCTTATATAGATTTTGGCTGGGTGTCAATGCAGACCGAGGGCGGAACAGGCAGGCACTCGCAATGATAATCTTGTCTAAGTCATCTTCCCTTTGAAGCTTTTTTCTTGAGGTGCCGGATTAATCCTCCGTCTTTGATTAATTCCTGCATAAAGGGTGGGATGGGTTTTGTAAAGAACTTCCTCTTTTGAGTGAGGTCGAAGATTTCACCAGCGGCAAGATTCACTCGAACCCGATCTCCTTCCTCAATCACTTCAGAAGCCTCTGAGGATTCCAAAAGAGGAAGCCCAAGGTTGAGTCCGTTCCGGTAGAAGATCCTTGCAAAACTTTTTGCGATAATGCAGGAGATCCCCGCTGCCCTCAAGGCAATGGGTGCATGTTCACGGGATGAGCCACAACCGAAATTCTTATCGGCCAAAAGAATGTCACCTTTTTTTACTTTTTGAATAAAATCAGGGCGTTCATCCTCCATCGCGTGTTTTGCAAGCATTTTTGGATCGGATTGATTCAAGTAACGCGCAGGGATGATCGCATCTGTATCTACATCCGACCCAAACTTCCAAACTCTTCCCTCAATCTTCATGTTTTTTGCCGTATAAGGTTTTAATAACTTAATGACCTAGTGACTCAATGACTCGTTTTCTTTACTACTTCCTCCGGATGGCAGATCCATCCCCGGACAGCACTTGCGGCCGCCACTGCTGGATTAGAGAGGTAGACCTCACTTCGGGCGTGACCCATCCTCCCTCGAAAATTTCGATTCGTGGTGGCTAAAGCCCTTTCCCCTTCAGCCAGAACGCCCATGTGCCCTCCGAGACAGGGACCGCATGTGGGCGGACTGATCACAGCCCCTGCCGAAAGAAAGATATCGAAGAGTCCTTCTTTCAAAGCCTGGCGGTAGATCTCCTGAGTGGCAGGAATGACGATCAGCCTCAGGGAGGGAGCAACCTTTTTCCCTTTTAATATTTTGGCTGCAACGCGAAGGTCATCGAGATGCCCGTTGGTGCAAGAGCCGATGACGACCTGATCGATCTCGACCTTTCCAACCTCTCTCACATCCTTCACATTCGATGGGATGTGGGGTAGGGCGACCTGCGGGAAAATTTTTGAGGCATCATATTCTCTTATCTCTGCATAACGTGCTTCTCGGTCACTTCGATAAATTCGATAGGGTCTCTTCGCCCTGGGTTTGACGAACCGGAACGTGATTTCATCCGGCTCAATGATCCCATTCTTCCCCCCGGCTTCGATGGCCATGTTGGCCATTGTAAACCGACTTGCCATGGAAAGGTTCTGGATCGCCTCTCCACCGAACTCCATGGCCTGATAGAGGGCTCCATCAACGCCGATATCGCCGATGGTAAAGAGGATCAAGTCTTTTCCAGAAACCCATGGATTGCCTCTTCCGTAATAGACGAGCTTGATGCTTTCCGGAACCTTAAACCAGAGTTCTCCTGTCGCCATGCCCGCAGCAAGGTCGGTGCTGCCCACACCCGTTGAAAAGGCGCCGAGGGCTCCGTAGGTGCAGGTATGACTGTCAGCCCCGATCACTACCTCTCCGGGCAGGACCAAACCTTTTTCCGGAAGAAGGACATGTTCGATTCCACATTCTCCGATTTCAAAAAAATGGGTGAGGCGTTGGACCTTTGCAAACTCCCTGAGGATCTGACACTGTTCTGCAGAGGGAATGTCCTTCGCGGGGGTGAAGTGGTCGGGAACCAGAACCACCCGATCGCGATGAAAAACTTTTCTTGCTCCAATCTCTTTAAACGCTTTGATCGCAAGGGGCGCGGTGATATCATTACCGAGAGCGAGATTGATTCGGACGTTGAGAAGTTCACCCGGCAAAACCGACTTTTTTCCTGCGTGGGCCGCGAGGATCTTTTCCGTAATCGTCATCGGATGTTTCGTTTTCATATTCTTGAAAATTCCTGTAGGGAACGGTTTCAAACCGTTCCCTACTCCTTACATTCCTACCAATTTCTGTTTTCTGAACTCCATCTTATTGAGGGCATTGATGTAGGCCTTAGCACTGGCCACAATCACATCTGTGTCAGCACCCTGGCCGATTACGGTCTGACCCTTCTCTTCCAGTTTGACCGTCACCTCTCCTTGAGCCTCCGTTCCACTGGTGATTGCATTGATCGTAAATTGCAAGAGTTTTGACTTGGTCCGCGTAATCTTCTTGATCGTTTTGAAAGTCGCATCCACAGGCCCGTCTCCGAAGCCCGCCTCCTGCATGAGTTGACCGTCTATTTCCAGCTGAACGGTTGCCGTGGGTACGGTGACATTTCCAGCAACGACATTAATGTAGATAAGTTTGAAGCGACGGGGCATTCGGAGGATCTCCTCCACGACGATCGACTCAATATCCTCATCGTAGATCTCCCGCTTTTTATCGGCGAGTTGTTTAAATCGTTTGAATGCGAGCTCCAGGTCGGCCTCAGAAAGACGATGTCCCAGATCTCTTAATCTCTCTCTGAAGGCATGCCGCCCGGAGAGTTTGCCCAGGACCAGGGAAGTCTTCGGAATTCCCACGGAGTCAGGGGTCATGATTTCGTAGGTCAATTTTTCTTTCAGGATACCATCCTGATGGATTCCTGATTGGTGTGCAAAGGCGTTGGCACCCACGACTGCTTTGTTGGGCTGAACGACCATGCCGGTGATCTTTGAAACCAAGCGGCTTGTTGCGAACAGATTCTTGGGGTTGATGCGGGTATGAAACTGAAGCAGATCGCTGCGGGTACGAAGGGCCATGACGACCTCTTCGAGAGAGGTGTTGCCCGCCCTTTCACCGATTCCATTAATCGTGCACTCCACCTGTCTGGCGCCGTTCTGAACAGCAACGAGTGAATTTGCCACTGCCAGACCGAGATCGTCATGGCAGTGAACACTCAATGTCACTTTTCCCATTCCCGGAACCTTTTGCCGAAGGGCTTGAATCATAGCTCCAAACTCAGAGGGAATGGCATAGCCGACCGTATCCGGGATGTTGATCGTGGTCGCTCCCGCCCGAATAGCCGCGTCACAAACCGCAGAGAGAAATTCAAAATCGCTCCGCGTGGCATCCATCGCCGAAAATTCAATATTGGAGGTATATTTCTTCGCTCTTGTAACGGAACGGGCAGCAATCCGGATCACTTCCTCTTTCGACTTCATCAATTGGTGTTTGAGATGGATGTCCGAGGTTGAGATAAAAGTATGGAGCCGAGGAAACCTGGCTCCTTTGACAGCTTGCCAAGCCCGGTCAATATCCGTGGGATTTGCTCTGGCTAAGGCCGCCACTTCGGAACGCTTGATCGTTTTGGAAATGGCCTTGACCGCTTCGAAGTCTCCTTCTGAAGAGATGGGAAAACCTGCTTCGATGATATCGACATTCAATTTTTCTAATTGCTCAGCCACCCGCACCTTTTCAGCGATATTCATCGTCGCCCCGGGAGACTGCTCTCCATCGCGCAACGTCGTATCGAAAATCTTAACAAGTCCAGTCATTCCTTTTTTTCTCCTTTTAATCCTCCCGCCCCCCGTAGGGAACGGTTTGAAACCGTTCCCTACGCAGAAAGCGGATTTTCAAAAACCTTCATTACCCTTTGATAGAATTCTTCCTCTTCCCATATCTTCACTTTGATGCGAAGAGCTCGAACAGGAAGCTGATGAATGTCTAATTGTTTTAATTTTACCATATCCTTCTCCGTAGTGACAATGCAGTCAGCTCTCTTGCTCTTCTCTTCTACCGAAGATAAATCTTCTGGAGTGTAGGAATGGTGATCTGGGAAGATGGCTTCTCCAATGATCTCCGCCCCGCATTTCCTCAGCATGGAAGAGAAGTAGACCGGATTGGCGATGCCGCAAAGCGCCAGGATCTTTCTTCCCTTCAGAGCATCGAGTTCCTCTTCGTCGTCAATAGGACTCACCAGGCTCATCGGTTCGTAATGGCTGTGAAACACCTGCGATGAAGGACGAATTTCATGAATTCGTCTCTCCAAAGGTTGAATGGTCAGTGGATTCTCCACCTTGGTGAGGAGGAAAATGTCGGTCCTACGAAGGTAAGATAAAGGTTCCCTCAGAATCCCCCTCGGCAAAAGGGTTCCATCTCCAAAGCCCATGTGGGAGTCGACGAGCAAGATGTTGAGATTGCGATGGAGGGCAAGATGCTGGTAACTATCATCCAGGAGTAGTCCTTTTACCCCGAACCGTCGAAGAGCAATGGTCCCGTTTATGAAACGATTTTTTCCAACCAGGACGGGGATGCCCTGGCAAACCTTAGCCATCAGGAAGGGCTCATCCCCCGATTCCTCGGGGGAAAGCAAGATGGTTTTGCCATCGCTCACGACCGGCTCGGACGCTCTCTTTCCTTTGTATCCTCTGCTCAGAATGGCTATGGAAATTCCCCTCGCCATCAACCCCTTTGCTAATGCGATCACCAAAGGAGTTTTACCCGTCCCGCCCACAGTGATGTTCCCAATACTGATGACCGGACAAGGAAGAGTTTTTGTTTTCAATAACCCGAGGGAATAGAAAAGAGATCTTGCACGGACAGCTCCCCCGTAAGGCAAGGAGAGTAGATAGAGAGGAAAAAGAAGCATCCTTTCCCCAATGGATTTCTCTTTTTGGTAAAGGAATCGATCGATACGCATCCCAACCCAGATCGTTCGGAGTGAATTAGTTCGTAGTTCGGAGCTCTCAACTCCGAACTCACGGCTCTTTTTTGATGAGGAGCGGTCTTATCTCCTCGAACATTCTCTCTGTTGCACCTTGATGCTTCTTGAGAAATTGATAGCCCCTCTCTCCCACTTCTTCCCGTGCCGGCTCGTCAAGCAGAAGGCGTTTCAATTGGGAAGAGAGTTCTTCTTTTCCGGATACCCGGATGGCTCCTCCTGCTTCAATCAAACGCTCCGAGATTTCCAAAAAATTGAGCATATGAGGGCCGAAGAGGACGCATTTTTTGTGAAACAGAGGCTCAAGAGGGTTGTGCCCGCCGATGGGCACAAGACTTCCGCCTACAAAGACCAGTGTCCCCAGACTGTAAAGAGTCATTAGTTCTCCCATCGTATCAAGGAGAACCACATCAGGCTGTTTCTGATCCAACCCCCCCGCACCCGATGGTAGAGAACTTTTTCTCACCCAGGAAATGGACTCTTTTCTTAGGATCTTCTCCACCTCATCCAACCTTTCGAGATGTCGGGGGGCAAGGATGAAAACAAGATGAGGGTCGATTTTCTTTAGTTCTTTATGAATGCTGATGAGGATCTCCTCCTCTCCTGAGTGGGTGGACCCTGCGATGAAAATCTTCCCCTCACCATGGAGCCCCAGGGCTTTAGCCATTTTGTCCATTCCTTCCCGGCTGAGACTGGGAAAGGTCTGGTCGAATTTTAAATTTCCCACGACCCTTGTCTTTTGGGGGTCTGCTCCGATCTCGATGATCCGAGTTCGGTCTTCTTCCGTCTGCATCAGGAAAAGGGAGATATACTTTAGACATTCTTTAAAAAAAAACTTAAAGGAGACATAACGGTGAAATGACTTTTGGGAGATCCTGCCATTGAAGAGAACGATGGGGACTTTCTTGTTTCCGCAAGAGCGCAGCAGGTTGGGCCAGAGTTCTGTCTCCGCAATGAGTAGGATGCTGGGTTGGATTTTTTTGATGGCTCTCTGGACGATTAAGGGATGGTCGATCGGTACAAAAATGACTTGATCCGCTTCGGGGAGGTTAATTTTAGCCGTCCTGTTTCCCGTGGAGGTCATTGTGGTTAAGATGATCTTTGCTTGAGAAAACTCCTTTTTCACCCTCTTCAAAACCGGGATGGAACAGAAGACTTCCCCCACGGAGGCTGCGTGAATCCAGATTGGGCCTTTGAAAGGTAGAGTTTTGAAAAATCCCATTCGTTGAGGCAACGCCTCTCGAAACCCCTTTCGGACGAGGCTGCGGAAGAGAAAGTAGGGACTTATGAGAATGAGAAGAAATGTGAGCAGAATATTATAGGTCAGGATGATCATATTGGGATGGTTATCAGGACATCAGACTCTCAGGTGGCGCCTGCCGGTAGGCAGGGTATCAGGATCTCAGAACATCAGGCATGAGACTTCTTGTTTTCGTTCTCCCTGATATACTGGTACCTGGTATCCCCTGTTGAAGGCAGGTCCTGATTGCCTGGTCTTCTGATTCACTGTAAGAAATTACCTCGATTTTAATATCAGTTCTTTTCAAAATAATGATCTGCCTTTTCGGTCAACTCGTTGAGGCGATTTTCCAAAAGGATTCTTTTCTCCTCGAGGTGGGTCCGGTCTCCATTCTGATCGACCTGAACGGGTTCTCCCCAGATGAACACTCCCTTTGAGAAAGGGTAGGGGAGGAGGAATTGATCCCAGGTATTCAATACCTTCCTCTTTGACGCACCGAAGGTCAACGGGACGACGGCCCTGCCGGTCAATTTGGCCAATTCGATCACACCAATTTGTACCCGGTGGCGTGGTCCCCTCGGTCCATCGGGGACGATAGCGATATCCGACCCGTGGGCCTTAACCATTTGTTTAAAGCCGGAAAAACCTTTTCGAGTGGTTGAGCCCAAGATGGGATGGAAGCCAAACCGTTTCAGGGCTTTTCCCACGACTTGGCCATCCCGGTGAGGAGAGACGAGGAAACTTAGCTTCCTCCCATTATAGATGACAGGCATCATCAACAGCCTCCCATGCCAAAAAGCTCCGATGGCGGGAACCCCCTTCTCCCAAAACCACCTCGGAATCTCGGGATTGATCTCTTCAAATCGCATCGTCAACCCCAAAATCTTGATGGCCCAGTAGGCAACCCACGCCCCCAACCACGCGACCAATTTCTTTTTTAACGTTTTAAAAAACATCGTTCCAATCTTAGATTACAGATTTCAAATTTCAGATTTCAGATGGAAGAGAGGCATAACGTTCAAATAGGTCCAACCTGCAATCCGAAATCCTGCAATTTGAAATTAGTAGACCTTCTTCACCTTCGCTCCCGTCCAGACTCTTCTCCCATCGTCTTTAAACTGGAGATCATAGAGCCGGCGATATTCACCATCGGCCGTCATCAACTCCTCATGTGTCCCTTCCTCCACAATCTGGCCTCCTGAGAGAACGATGATGCGATGTGCGTTTCGGATGGTCGAAAGCCGATGGGCGATCACAAAGACCGTTCTTCCCTTCATCAGCCTTTCCAGAGCCTTTTGGACTTCTGTCTCAGAATCGGAATCGAGGGAAGATGTGGCTTCGTCCAGAATCAGAATGGGAGCATTTTTTAAGAGGGCTCTGGCGATGGAGAGGCGTTGACGTTCTCCTCCAGATAATTTGACCCCTTGCTCACCGATGATCGTATCGTAAGCCTGTGGCAGCCTCTGAATGAATTCATGGGCGTTGGCCGCTTGGGCTGCTTCCATAATTTCTCGCTCAGAGCATTTCAAACTTCCATAAGCGATGTTATTTCGGACTGTGTCGTTAAAGAGAATCGTCTGTTGGGTGACGAGGCCAACTTGGTCTCTGATTGATTTAAGGGAGACCTTCCGAATGTCATGATCATCGATGAGAATCTGGCCTTTCTCCACATCATAAAAACGGGGCAGAAGGTTCACAAGAGAAGTCTTGCCGGCCCCACTCATTCCCACCAGGGCGATCACCTCTCCCATCTTCACCTGAAAGGAAATATCCTTGAGTACGATCTCCTCATCATATTTAAATTGGACTTTTTGAAAGTCAATCTTCTTTGAGATAGGTGGAAGGGAAACAGCTCCTTCAATCTCCTCGATTTCAGTGGTCGTATCCAGAAGTTCAAAAACTCGTGTCGCCCCTGCCAGACCTTCCTGAATCTCAAGGTTGACCTTGCTCAAATCACGAATGGGTGCATAGAGCATAAAAAGAGCGGTCAGGAAAGAGAAAAAGGTTCCCGGAGTTAACTCCCCCCGAACGACGCTATAGCCGCCCACCCAAATGATGATCGCCGCTGCAATTCCTCCCAATAATTCCATCAGGGGAGGAGTGAGCGCTCGGACCTTCACCCGTTTGAGGAAAGTCTTGAATAACCGATCGTTCTCTTCAGCAAAGCGTCGCTTCTCGTAATCTTCCATATTGAACGCCTTGACAATCCGATTTCCCGTGATGGTTTCGTGGAGGAGCGTGGTGAGCAAGCCGACTCGCTGTTGTCCCCTTCGAGCAAATTTTCGCATCCTCTTTCCAAATTCTTTGATCGGAATGATGGCAAGAGGGAAGATGACGAAGGCAACGATGGCTAACTTCCAATCCCGGTAGAAGACAACACCGACCAAAAAGAGGATGGTAAAGGCATCCTTGAGTAGGCCCGTAATGGTGCTGGAGACCGAGCCCTGAATCAAATTGACATCATTGGTAATCCGGGAGATGAGGATGCCAGTGGGCATTTTCGTGAAGAAGGAGAGGGAGAGAGTCTGGAGATGATTGTAAAGTTTTTCCCTGAGGTCCGCGATGACCCTCAGACCCACAAAGTTCATCAGGTAGGACTGGCCGTAATTGAAAATGCCTTTCAACAAGAAGAGGAGGACGATCACGAAAGCGAATAAACGAAGCATCTCGACATCTTTCTTGAGAAAGAAACCTTCGAGATGAAGTTGCACAATCATATTTTGAATGAAAGGCGGAATCGCTTCCTTCTTCAGAAAGACACCATCGAAGACGGGTTTAACGAGGAATGCCTGGGCAGCCGTTAGGACAGAGTAAAAAACCATGCAGAGCATGGCGAGGGCTAATTTGAGCCAATAGGGTTTAACCAGTTCGAGGACTCGGCGATAAAGAGACATCTTGCTTCCAGCGTAAAATGTGAAATGGATTGATAAGAATGGAAAATGTTATAAACCTGACCCAAGACATCAAACCTAATCTTAATTTCGAATCTTGAAATTTGCAATTTCAATTTGCATCGATTTTTCAAGCCTCCGTTTCATGAAGCAAGGAAGCGACGATCTGAGCAGCCCGTTGGGCCGCTCCGGGTTCCCCGAGTTTCTGACGCACCTCATCCATAGACTCCGCCATCTTCCGGCTCAGGATGGGATCTCTTAAGATACGGGAGGCTTCGTCAGCAATTCTTTCTGGAGTGACATCCTTTTGAATCAACTCCGGAACAATTTCTCTTTCTGCCACCAGATTGACCAGGCCGATATGATCCACCCGAATCAACGCTCTGCCCACCCAGTAGGAAGGAAGAGAAACTTTGTACACAATAATCATGGGTTTTCCAAGAATCGCTCCTTCGAGCGTGGCCGTCCCGGATGCCATGATCAGAAGTTCGGAGAGGTTCATTACATCATAGGGGAACCCCTCCACCAGCTTCAAGGGGAACGAAATATTTTTCATGTGGGATG
>Ga0335070_10000491_pt1 | contig 44223 bp, 35 predicted proteins | sample Lox_Sample_13_FD_206722 | JGI IMG/M metagenome (GOLD analysis project Ga0335070, IMG submission 206722) | Soil microbial communities from Loxahatchee National Wildlife Refuge, Florida, United States - Lox_Sample_1.3 | ecosystem: Environmental > Terrestrial > Soil > Wetlands | place: USA... | reverse complement strand
TCGTGCCGAAATTCACCACCAGCAGTGGCCGCTCCAAGATGCCGAGGCTGAGATCCAGCAGAACTCAATGGCTTCCGCAGCTGGCATAACTCTCCCTCAAACCGCGCCACTTTTGCACTTCGCCCGCCGATTGGATGTGCTTATCTGGCCGCTGCGCCGGGCGTGATCGGGAAACCGAGTTTTGTTGCCAGGCGCGACACTCCCGCCTATCCTGCATTCAGTCGCTTACGCCAGGTTATCTGCTATGCCGCACGGCTCAGAACAATTGCTGTTCGAACTCTTTGTGATCTTCGCCGCTGCGAAGCTGGCCGGCGAGATGTTCGAACGGATAAGCCTGCCTGGTGTCTTGGGCGAAATTCTCGCGGGAACGGTCCTCGGCCCTTACGCGTTGGCTTGGGTGCGTCCCAGTGACACGATCAGCTCCGTAGCGGAAGTTGGGGCGATTTTCGTGCTTTTCACCGCCGGCCTGGAAACCAGTCCAGGTGATCTCATTCGCGTCGGACGCAAGGCCATATTAGTGGCGATAGCGGGAGTCGTTCTGCCCTTTCTCCTCGGCTTTGCCTACATGAAACTTCGCGGCGACCCCTCGACAGAGGCCATTTTTGTCGGTGCCGCCATGGTGGCAACCAGTGTAGGCATTACTGCGCGCGTGTTATCTGACCTGCGGGTAATTTCGAGCGACACGGCCAAGATCATTCTAGGTGCCGCCGTATTCGACGACATTCTAGGCATGGTTCTGCTCGCGCTGGTGGCCGGGCTCGCCTCCGGGAACGGACTGGAGTGGCTGCACCTGGGCGTGTTACTCGCCGAAGCGGCCGCGTTTGTCCTGTTCATGATTTTCGTCGCACCTCGGATTTTTCGCCGCGTGCATCCAAAAGTGGAAAAGCTTTCCACTCAGGACGCTTCTCTGATTGTCGCCTTGGCGATCTGTTTGTTCTTGTCGTGGTTGTCGGCCAAGATCGGCATGGCCGCCATTATTGGCGCGTTCTTCGCGGGTTTGATGTTTTCCGACTTTGCGCCCCGCTGGAATCTGCCGTCGCGAGTCAGAGGGATCACTGATTTTCTGGCTCCTTACTTTTTCTTTTCCATCGGGGCGCAGTTGAACCCGCGGCTGTTCACCGGGAAGGTATTGCTGGCCGCGGTTGTTGTCTCCGTGCTGGCCATCGTTTCCAAGGTCATCGGCTGTGGATTGCCCTTGCTGCGCGAGGGCTGGCTGAGCGTCTTCCGGGTCGGGGTGGGAATGATGCCGCGGGGCGAAGTCGCGCTGATCGTTGCCTTGGTCGGATTGCAATCGGGGATTGTCACGCAATCCACCTATGCCATCGTCGTGTTTATGACTGCTCTTACTACTTTGACTGCTCCACCGATACTGCGGATTCTCTACCGAAACGAGACGCGAGGCGGCGAGAACCCGACCGCCGCCGTTTAGGGCGGTTATAATTCCGCAGGTTTGCATTAAGGAGAACAAATGTCCCTGACAGGACGTGTGGCCTTGGTGACAGGAGCTTCCCAGGGCATCGGTCGAGCTTGTGCCTTGAAATTGTCGCAGTCGGGAGCGACCGTGGCGGTCGCTGCCCGGAATCAGGAGAAACTGAATGAACTGATTCGAGAAATCAGCGGTGCGGGCGGTCAGGCTGCCTCTTTTCCTTTGGACGTTGCACTAGAAGATCAGATCAAGAGCACCTTCAAAGCAGCCATCGGACAGTTTGGGAAAATCGACATTCTGGTGAACAACGCTGGAATCACCCGCGACCAGTTGGTCATGCGCATGAAACGCGCCGATTGGGACAGCGTGCTCAATACCAACCTGACGTCGGCTTATCTCTGCATCCAGCAGGTGATCGGCTCGATGCTGAAGCAACGCTGGGGGCGCATCGTCAACATCACATCCATCTTCGGACAGATGGGCCAGGCGGGACAAGCCAACTACGCGTCTTCCAAGGCTGGTTTGATCGGGCTGACCATGGCTATCGCGCGTGAAGTGGCATCGCGGGGCATAACCTGCAATGCCGTGGCTCCTGGTTTCGTGGATACCGCCATGACGGCGGGATTGGGAGAAGACTTCAAACAGAACGCTCTGAAGATGATTCCACTCGGACGCACTGGAACTCCGGAAGACATCGCCAATGCAGTGGTGTTCCTCGCGTCGGAGGAAGCTTCCTACATTACAGGCCACGTGCTAAATGTGAATGGAGGAATGCTGATGGGGTAGCACGCGCCATTCCTGGTTTTGTGATTGCGCAGGCGGAATCCCCAGTGCAGATCGAACAGGCCCGCGAGCTGTTTCTGGAGTATGCGAAGTCTCTAGGCTTCAGTCTGTGCTTTCAGAGCTTCGACCAAGAACTGGCCGGGCTTCCCGGCGACTATGCGCCGCCGGATGGTTGCCTGTTGCTTGCGGAATACGAAGGCTCGTTAGCAGGCTGCGTGGCGCTGCACAAGCTGGAGACGGGAATCCGCGAGATGAAACGCCTCTATCTGCGCCCGCAGTTCCGCGGAAAAGGGGTGGGGCGTCGGCTGGCGGAGAGCGTGATTGCTAAAGCGCGAAGCATAGGGTACCAGCGCATGCGTCTGGACACGGTTGAGCCGATGATGAAGGACGCGGTTGCGCTATATCGCCGGTTGGGATTTCGGGAAATTGCGCCCTACCGACCCAATCCGATCGAGGGCGCGATGTACATGGAACTTGCGCTGTAGCAGCCGAGGGAATTCTCGGCTCGGGGACATCAAGGGTCCCTTCCGAATCTTCAGAGGATGGCCGATATGCGAAAAATTCTTTTGATTGTTGTGTCCATGCTGCTCGCACTTCCGTGTTTTGGCGCCACGTCGAAACCCGTCTCCTACAAGAGCGGAGATGACACGGTACAAGGAGTGCTCTACACCCCGGCGGGCAAAGGGACTTTTCCCGGACTCGTCGTCATTCATGAGTGGTGGGGTTTGAATGATTGGGTCAAGGACCAGGCATCCCGGCTTGCGGATGAAGGCTACGTAACGCTGGCCGTCGATCTTTATCGGGGCAAGGTTGCCACCACACCTGACCTTGCCCACGAATTGATGCGAGGCGTGCCCGAAGACCGCGCGGCGCGCGATCTACACGCTGCCGTGGAATTTCTGAAGTCCCTAGCGAACGTGAAAAAGACCCATATCGGCTCCATCGGCTGGTGCATGGGAGGCGGATACTCACTGGATCTGGCGCTGCAAGAACCTTCACTTAGGGCCGCCGTTGTCAACTACGGACACCTTGCCACTGACCCAAAGTCTCTCGGGAAGATCAACGCGGCGATTCTCGGGATTTTTGGCGGCCAGGATCGCGGAATTCCGGTGGACGATGTCAGAAAATTCGAGCAATCGCTCAGGGATCTCGGCAAAAGCGTTGAGATTCACATCTACCCGGAGGCCGGTCACGCTTTTGAAAATCCCAACAACGCCAGTGGCTTCCGCATCAATGACGCTGCCGACGCTTGGAAGCACACGATTGTGTTCCTGCACGACAAACTGAAGAAGTAGTCGCGGCCTTTGTCGCACGTTTTGTGCAGTTGGTTGTGGAGTCGCGATTTCGAAAACGGTTCCCGCGCAGCAAGAATTTCCACTTGCCAGACGGAACCGCTATGTTTACCATGCAGCCATCCTCCGGGGCCTCCGGCGGATGTCTTCCATATGAACATTGGTGAGACCATTCGGAATTTCCGGCTGCAAAAAGGGATGTCGCAGGGTGATATCGAAAAGCGGACCGGGCTTCTGCGCTGCTACCTATCGCGAGTAGAAAATGGCCACACCATTCCGTCTTTAGACACGCTCTCCAAGATTGCGGGAGCCATGGAAGTTCCGCTTTCCGGCTTTTTCTCAGAGTCAGGCCACCCCAACGGCGCCAAAGGACTGCCGCAGCTTTCCGACGACGAGGTACGCTTCCTCAGCCAGATTCGCCGCTATGCCGTGAGCTTGAACGACAGTGATCGCAAGCTGGTGCTGGCCATGGTCAAGAAAATGGCCGCCAACGCCGGGAAGTAGCTGTCGGCCAGCAGTTTCACGCCGAACTACCCCTACGAAAGCTGAACAGCGGAGCAAGCAAAGCGCGCGCGGGTACTTTTGTTCCATCCCTTTCGTGGCCTACAGGAACCTCCCCTCGATTCCGCACAACCCCTACACTGTTCAACGGGAGAGGTCTCTTGACCATCGACGAAGAACTGAGTCTTCTTGACTCGCATCTGCGCCGGCTGAAGATCGAGTACGAGATCTACTTCAATAACCCGACCAAGAAGCCGCCCACCGACATCGAGTGGAAAGTGCTCAACCTGCTGCGCAAATTCAGCGATGGTTCCCGCATGAGTTTTTCCCAGCGGTTTCGCTACAACGAAATGGCCCAGCGCTACGCCATGTATAGCGACTTGTGGCGCAAGAAGAGCCGAATTCGCGAAGAAGGATACCGCCGCCCGCAAGACGCGCTGCTCTCGGTCCAAGGTGTCCGCCTCGAAGAACACGAGGGCCAGCAGCACCCGGTCTATGGAGTTGCACACCCGGGAGCGCCCGCCCCACCTTCAGAACAGCCGCTCACGGTGCAATGCTCGGATGCACGCGCCGAGCGGGCGCAGGTCGAACAGCTCTATAAGGCCCTTACCGAAGCCAAGAAGAAAGCTGGGGAAGCTGTCTCCGGAAACTTCGATAGCTTCACTACGTTCGTGCAAAAGAAGACTGACCAAATCCGCAAGCAGTATGGTTGTCACTCCGTGGAATACACCGTCGAAGTCCAGGACGGCCAGGTTCGCCTAAAGGCCAAAGCCAAGGTCTAGTTCGGGTAGCAACCCACTCCCACCTGATAGAATTTCCGCCTATTCGGTTCCAGCGCATTCATCTGTCTGGCGAGGCCCCAATGTCAAAGATTCAGCGCGCAATCCTCAGCGTCACTGATAAATCCGGGCTGGTCGAGTTCGCCCGCAAACTTGCAGGCATGGGCGTGGAGCTAGTCTCCACCGGCGGCACGGCCAAGCTGTTGCGCGATTCCGGTATCGTGGTAAGAGACGTTTCTGAGCTGACCGGCTTTCCCGAAATGCTCGATGGCCGCGTGAAGACCCTGCACCCCAAGGTGCACGGTGGCATTCTGCATCGCCGCGAAAATGCCGCACATCGAAGCGCGGTTGCCGAGCACGGAATTCAGCCGATTGATATGGTGGTGGTGAATCTCTATGCGTTTGAAAAGACGGCGGTCAAGCCAGACGGCCATTTCGACGAACTGATCGAGAACATCGATATAGGCGGCCCTTCCATGATCCGTTCTGCCGCCAAGAACTTTCAGGACGTGGCGGTGGTGACGTCGCCGGCCGACTACGGCGCGGTGGCGGAGGAAATGTCCCGTTCCCATGGAGAACTGTCCGCAGCGACCAGATGGCGGCTCGCGCAGAAGGCATTTGCCACCACCGCCGCTTACGATTCGTCGATCGCCTCCACCCTGGAGCGGGTCAGCGCCAACGGCCGCTTCCAACTCCAGCGTGAGGATGGATTTCCCGAGGTGCTCCGACTTTCGTTCCGCAAGGTGATGGACCTTCGCTACGGGGAGAATCCCGATCAAAAAGCCGCCATGTATTCGGACGGGTCCGGTACGGGCGTGGCCAACGCCAGCCAACTGCAGGGTAAGGAACTTTCATACAACAACATCGTGGACGTACAGGCGGCCTGGGACTTGGTCCAGGAGTTCGAAGAGCCGGTATGCGCGATCATCAAGCACACCAATCCTTGCGGCACCGCTACGGGCAAGACTTTGGCCGAAGCCTTCAAGAAAGCTCTCGCCTGCGATCCAGTTTCCGCCTTCGGGGGTGTGATCGGCGTGAACCGGGTGGTGGACGGCGAAGCCGCGCAAGAGATGGCCAAGCTTTTTGTGGAAGTGATTGCCGCGCCCGGGTTCGATGCAGACGCCAAAGCTGCATTTTCTCCGAAGAAAAACCTGCGGCTGATCGAAATCGATCACGCTCCGCAAAAGTGGGTGCTGAAGAATGTCTCCGGAGGCATCCTGGTGCAGGATGCCGATGTTGGGTCTTTGCCGGAAAGCAACCTGAAGGTAGTCACCAAACGGCCACCGACGCCGGAGGAGAAGCGCGCCCTACTGTTTGCCTGGAAGGTCTGCAAACACGTAAAGTCGAACGCGATTCTTTATGCCCGGGATGGCCAAAGCGTGGGCGTCGGTGCCGGCCAGATGAGCCGGGTTGACTCCTGCAAAATCGGGGCGATGAAAGCAATTCTGCCCCTCAAAGGCACGGTAGCGGCGTCAGACGCGTTCTTCACTTTTCCCGACGGGGTAGAGGAAATTGCCAAAGCCGGAGCGACGGCCATTATTCAACCCGGAGGCTCGGTGCGCGACCCAGAGATCATCGAAGCCGCCGACCGGCTGGGCTTGGCCATGATCTTTACCGGGGTAAGGCACTTCCGCCACTGAAGGAAGATTGATGGTTCGGCTCTATCGCTAAACCACGCGTAGCACTTAAAGTCTTCCCGATCAACGAACAGCACAAGGTACTGACACCCGGCCGTGCTTGTCCTTCCGGTTGGGTCTCTGGCGTGGTTCGAGGTCAGGGTTTTCTCCTAACCGGCAACGGCAAAGGGTACAATGGATCTCAGCACCCGCCCGCAGCGGTTCGGCATCCAAATCGCTATGGCTTTGGGGTTTGAAGGTCTCAGAATGAAAAGTATTTACGGCCCATTTTTGCTCTTATTGGCAGCCGGCATGGTTGTCGGACAGTCGGCGTCAGCGACGCAGGAGTCGAAGCCTGCCGCCCAGGCTTCCCCTCGCAAGACTGATAAGGCAGCAGCTTACTACCACTATGCCTTGGCCCATATGTACGAGGAGCAGGTAGCAGTTTACGGCCGCAGCGATCTTGCCTCCAAAGCAATTGACGAATACCGCCTGGCCATTGAAGCCGATCCGACCTCGGAATATTTGACCTCTGCGCTGGCGGAGCTCTACGCCAAAACCGGGCGAATTCGCGACGCAGTCCTGGAAGCGCAAGACATCCTCAAACGTGATCCGAATAACCTGGAAGCGCACAAGCTGCTGGGCCGGATTTACCTGCGTTCCCTTGGCGATATGCAGTCGGGTGGCGGTTCGCAGAACATTCTCAAGCTGGCCATCGACCAATATGAACAGATCGTCAAGATCGAGCCCGACAGTGTGGACGACCATCTGCTTCTCGGTCGTCTCTACCGGCTGAACAACGATCTGCAGAAGGCGGAAAGCGAATACAAGATCGCGGTCAAGTTGCAGCCGGATTCCGAGGAAGCTGTCACCACGTTGGCTGTTCTCTATGGCGAGGAAGGCGATACCAACCGGGCGGTGCAGGTTCTAAGCTCCATTCCGGAAGCCTCGCGCTCAGCCAAGCTTTATTCCGCGCTCGGATACACCTACGAACAGCAAAAGCAGTACAAGAACGCGGCGCAAGCTTACCGGCACGCCATCGAACTGGACCGCGACAACCTCGACGCGATCCGCGGCTTGGCGGACAATCTGCTGAACGACGGACAGACCGATGCGGCACTCGAACAGTACAAAACTATTGCCGATGCCAATCCCGAGGATGCGCAAACGTACCTGCGCATAGCGGAGATTTACCGCAAGCAGCGCAAGTTTGATCTGGCGCTCGACAATCTGAAGAAGGCCGAGTCCATGGTGCAGGACTCGGTTGAGGTGCCCTTCAATATCGCTGTCGTGTATCAAGCGCAGGGGCGTTACGACGAAGCCGCGCAGGTTTTGCAGGACCTGTTGAAGAAGACGGAAAAACCCAACAATAACTATAGCGACGGTGAGCGCAACAACCGGGCGATCTTTCTTGAGCGGTTGGGTTCCATCTATCGCGATAACAACAGCGACCAGTTGGCGATTGATACGTTCCGCAAGATGCTTGCTTTGGGCGACGAGAACGCACAGCGCGGGTACCAGCAAATTATCGACACCTACCGCGAAGCCAAGCAGTGGCAGCAGGCGACTGACACAGCAAAGGAAGCGACTCAGAAGCTGCCGAACGATCGCGGACTCAAAATGGTGTATGCCGCGCAACTGGCAGATATGGGCAAAGTAGATGCCGGCCTGCAACAAGTGCAAGCTTTGCTCAAGGGCACTGCCGAGGATCGCGAGGTTTATGTTGCCTTGGCCCAGATGTACAGCCGGTTGAAGAGATGGCCCGAGGCCGAGCAGGCCCTCGACAAGGCAGAGCAGCTTTCCACCAAACCCGAGGAGAAGGAAGTCGTCTACTATATCCGGGGCTCGGCTTTGGAACGGCAAAAGAAATACGATCAAGCGGAAGAGGCATTCCGCAAGATTCTGAGCACCAGTCCGGATAATGCCGCGGCGCTCAACTACCTCGGCTACATGATGGCCGACCGGGGCGTGAAACTCGACGAAGCCCTCACCTTCATCAAGAAAGCGGTCGATCTTGATCCCACGAACGGCGCCTATTTGGATTCACTGGGCTGGGTCTACTACCGTTTGGGGAAGTACGAACTGGCGGAAGAGAATCTGGTCAAAGCGTCGCAACTGCAGCACATGGGCTCTGACCCCACCGTACAAGACCATCTCGGCGACCTTTACCAGCGTACCGGACGGCTGAAACTGGCGGCCGCGCACTGGGAACGCGCATTGAACGAGTGGAGCAGAACCATCTCTGCCGAAGTCGATACCTCCGACGTGGCAAAGGTTCAGCAAAAACTCGACTCCGCCAAGGTGAAACTGGCCAAAGAGGAGATGGGGAACAAGTAATTCCACGCGCATTTGGCAACGCGAACGTCCGTCTTTGCTCCAACATAAGAGTGCTAGACTTTCTTCATGCTCGCCGATTATGCGGTGCGGGTGGAAGAGTCACTCGGCCGCCGCTATCTTGAGCCGCGGCACCCCTACCGCAACGACTTCCAGCGTGATCGTGACCGCGTAATTCATGCCCGCGCTTTTCGCCGCCTGGAGGCCAAAACTCAAGTTTTCACGCGCCGCTATTCCGACCACTTCCGCAACCGGCTAACCCATACCATCGAAGTGGCCCAGATTTCGCGCACCATCGCGGCACAGCTGGGGCTGAATGTTGATCTTGTCGAGGCCTTGGCTCTTGTGCATGACATCGGCCATCCGCCCTTCGGGCATGTAGGTGAAAAGGCGCTGGACGCCGCCATGCGCCGCCATGGGTTGTTTTTCGATCACAACCTGCACGCCCTGCGGATTGTGGAGGACTTCGAACTGCGCTATGCGGCGTTTCGCGGCTTGAACCTGACGTTTGAGGTGCGGGAAGGCATCATCAAACATTCCCGTGACTATTCCTCCGAACAGAATCCTGAGCTGGCCGAATATCTCCTCGACCAGCGACCGCCGCTCGAAGCGCAACTGATCGATCTTACCGACGAGATTGCCTATAACACCGCCGACCTCGACGACGGCTACGAAGCCCGCTTGCTCAGCCTGGACGAGATCGGGGCGGCAGTGCCGGTCTTCGCACGGTTTTACCAGGAAGCGGAGCGAACCTGGCCGGACGTCGCCAAAAAACTCAGGTTCAATGAGGCTCTCAAGCGCGTGCTCGATCACTTTGTCAGCGACCTCATACGCCATGTAGCGGAGCGGCTCCACGAGAAGAGAATTCGCAGCCTGCAGGACGTACGCGCATGCCCCCAGCGGCTTGCCGGTTTCAGTCCTCAGGTCGAAGAGGAACGCAAGCAGGCAAAGGAATTCCTTTATTCCAAGCTGTATCTCAGTCCCGCGCTAGAGGCGGAGAAAGGTGATGCGGAGCGTGTCGTCTGTGAATTATTCGACTTCTGGCTGGCCAAGCCGGAGCAGTTGCCCATGAGCTATCAGCAGAAGGCCGCACAGGAGCCCCTGGCCCGGGTGATCTGCGATTACATCGCGGGTATGACAGACAACTTTATCTACGAGCAATACAAGCGGCATTGCGGCAGAAAGGAAAGAAGTGCCTAGCAACTGGCGGGGGAACAAATGAATAGAATCCTGTGTCAATCTTTGCAGGGAGTCAGCGGAGGTCCCGTGTCCCCACTTCGCCTATTGCAGATTTGCAGGCCGATTCTTTTTGTTGTGCTGCTGGCTTTCTCCCCGCTGGCCGCGCAATGCCAGGACAAGCCAAACCCCCCGGACGATCCAGGACGGCGCCACGCCCTCGAGTTGTTCGACCAGTTCAAGATGGTCGAAGCTATGCCCCTGCTGGAAAAGCTGGCGGCGGACCATCCCAAGGACGTCGTAGTCTGGGAGCGATGGGGTGTCGCCACTCTGCACTATTCGCAGACTATTCCCGACCCGGAATTGCGGCGGAAGGCTCGGGTTCGGGCGCGCACGATTCTACTCAAAGCCAAAGAACTGGGCGATAACAGCAACCTGCTGCAGACGCTGCTGGCCATGGTTCCCGAGGACGGCGGCGAAGTAGCGTTCTCCGGTCGCCAGGAAGTCAACGACGCCATGCAGCAAGCGGAAGCGGATTTCGCCCGTGGCGATCTCGACAAAGCCCGCGAGGGCTATTTGCGCGCGCTACTGCTGGATCCCAATCTCTACGAAGCTGCTTTGTTCACCGGCGACGCATTCTTCAAACAGCAGCAGCCGGGCTTTGCCGGCGCGTGGTTTGATCGCGCCATACAGATTGATCCCAACCGCGAAACCGCTTACCGCTACTGGGGTGACTCCCTCATCTCCGAGGGCAAAATGGACGAGGCGCGCAGCAAGTTTATCGAGGCTGTCATCGCGGATCCTTACAACCAAACCGCGTGGATGGGACTGAGTCAGTGGGCCGACCGGAACGGCGTCAAGCTTACTTTCCTGCGCTTGCGGGATAAGAGCTCCGTTTCGGTGAACGGCGACAAGACCAACATCACAATTGACCCCAGTTCTCTGGGGAAGGATGACCCTTCAACCTCCGCGTGGTTGATCTATGGGATGGACCGCGCGCTTTGGCAAAGGGAGAAGTTCAAGAAGGAATTCCCCGGCGAGACGCAATACCGCCACACGCTGCGAGAGGAAGCCGACTGTCTTCACAGCATGGTCGGCGTTCTTTCCGAGACCAGTTCAAAGAATGGGAAAAGGGTCATGGATCCGGAGCTCTCGACTTTACTCCAAATCGACAAGGCGGGGGCTTCTCGAGCCGTTTGTTTTTCTGAACCGGGCCGACGAGGGAATTGCGAAAGACTATGCCGCCTACCGCGCCGCCAATCGCGGCAAGCTGCGCCGCTACCTGGACGAATTTGTGGTACCCAAGATCCCGCCACCGCCCAAAGTGGGTGAGCATTAGATTTCCGTTTGGCACAAGCCCGAGTGGACTAACTTCCTGGTAAACACCCACGCAGTTTTTATATCCGTCGTTCGCCAAAATTACCCTACAGCAGGATTTTTGTACCCTGCCACCTGCCGCCAAGAGCTACAATGTTATTGGAATGTAAGGGTTTAAGTTTCCTCTGGTTTGGCACTCGAACTGTTATAGACCAAGGCAGGCGCCGCCAGTCAGGCGCCGATGGTTTAGGCCAGCGCAGCGTCAACGTTGGCCAGGATGGTAGATCACCAGGTTTCAGGGGACGCAAAAATACACGCAACACGCCCGTTTAGGCGTGCTGGAGTGGAGCCCCAACGCTCCCCCATTTGGAGGAAGTTCAAAATGAAGAACCGCGTATTGGTAGCGCTGCTCTTGGCCGTTGTGCTTGCGCTTCCAGCCTTTGCGCAGCAGACGACCCAGGATCAACCGGCCGCCACCCCGGCGGCCACCACGGACCAGAGTGCCCCGACCACGGGCGCCAGCGGGAAGCCGGCGCTGCAGCCCGACACCCACGAAGGGTTCTGGGGCAAGCTGAATCCCTTCGCTCGCAAAAAGTATGTTCAGCGGCAGACCGCTCCGATTCGCGACCGCGTCAACGAACTCGATGAGCTCACCGCCGCCAACAGCAAAATGATCAAGGACGTGGATGCGCGTGCCCAGCAGGGCATTCAGCTCGCGGCCTCCAAGGCTAACGAAGCCGACCAGCATGCGATCGACGCGGGCAACAAGGCGCAGATGGCGCAGCAGACCGCGACCCAGGCCAACACCCGCCTGAACACGGTGGAGCAAGTTGTCGGCAATATCGATCAATACAAGGCATCGGCCCAGACCGAAATCCGGTTCCGCCCAAGGCGGCTCTGGATGAGATGGCGACTCCGCTGAAGAACCAGCGCGGGTACATCATCGAAGTGCAGGGCTTCTCCTCGGGTCGTGGCCAGGCGGCAATTGCCACCTCCCAGAAGATGGCCGACTCGGTGGTTCGTTACCTCGTGCTCAACCACGAGATTCCGGTATATCGAATCTACGTTGTCGGCATGGGCAACGCACCCTCGGCCTCTGATGATGCTAGCAAGACGAAGCACACCAGCGGCGGACGGGTTGAAGTCAGCCTGCTGAAGAATGACCTGGAGCAGCTTGCCACCACCTCCAGCGCTCCGGTGAGCCCGGAACAGCAAGCTTCTCCGAAATAGTTTTTTGGACACGCGGGACTGCACGCCCGCGCGGCCCTCCCCCGGAAGCCTCTTGCGAAAGCAAGAGGCTTTTCTTTTTTTGCCTGCATTCCCCGGCAAACCAGAATGGTATTCTTTCCCGGCCCCCGTGTCCGCCAATCACAAGGCTTCCACCGCCCAATCCGCAGCACTTCGCAAGGCCGGGCTCTTCTATTTCGTCTGGGTGATGTTTTCTTACTGCACCGGAGGTCCATTCGGACTGGAGGACATGGTCACGACTTCTGGCCCGGGCATGACCTTGCTCTATCTGCTCATCCTGCCATTCTTCTGGTGTATTCCCGTATCGCTGGTGTCAGCGGAACTCACCACGGCTATGCCCGTGGAGGGAGGCTTCTATCGCTGGGTGCGCGCCGCTTTCGGCGACTTCTGGGGATTCCAGGCGGGATTGTGGAACTGGGCGGCGTCGTTTTTGCTGGGCGCCGTGTATGCCGTTCAATTTGCAGATTACCTAGGCTTTTTCTTTCCGCAAGTCACTGGCTGGAAACACTACGCGGTTTCTCTAGCCCTGGTCGCGGTGATTACCTACATCAACGTCCGTGGCATTGAAATGGTCGGGAAGTTTGCGACCGGGCTGGAGCTGTTCATCCTTCTGCCGGTGCTGGTGTTGGTCGGCTGGGGACTCGCGCATTGGCAGCACAATCCCTTTGTGCCCTTGGTGCCTCCTCACCAGCCGTTGTCTCACGTCTTCGGTGCCGGACTGGCGATAGGACTGTGGCTCTATTCGGGATACGAGCAGCTTTCGACTGTCGCGGAAGAGGTAGACAACCCCCAGCGCAGTTATCCCTTGGCGCTTGCCATTGTGGTGCCGATGTCGATTGCCGTTTACTTCTTACCGACGTTGGCTTCCCTGGCAGCTCTGGGCAATTGGCAGAACTGGCACACTCGTTTTTTTGCCGATGCAGCGCAGCTCATCGGAGGGCCATGGCTAGGCCTGTGGATGACGGTCGCGGCCATGGTGACAAACATTGCACTCCTGAACGCCACCATCCTCGCTTCCACGCGTATGCCCTTCGCCATGGCCGAGGACGGTTACCTGCCGTCGCGCCTCACCGGCATCCATCCGCGATACACGACGCCCTGGATCGCGATCATCGTGTCTGCGGCAGTGTACGGGCTTTTGGCCATGCAGACGCTCCTCCAGATCATCGTCATTTACAACTGGCTGCGAATTGGGACCACGGTTCTGACGGTTCTGGCGGCCTGGCGGTTGCGGCGCAGCAGGCCGGAAATGCCCCGTCCATTTGTGATTCCCGGAGGAAAGGTGGGGCTCATCTGCGCGGTGCTGGCCACTCTGGTAATGAGCATTCTAGCTCTGGTCGGAAGCGACCCTTACGGCCGCCTCTGGGGGCCGGTGGCGCTGGCCGCCGGTCCGCTCCTGTATTTCTTCATCTATTTCGCCGTCCCCCGCGATCATCCCGCGAAGTAGTCTGTCTCCTTGCCCTTTTTCCATTTGATATTGCAGCCGATGCTGGGCTTCTGGTCCTGCGGCACGGGACGGCCCGCTAACACGCTATCGAGCGCTGCTCGCAAATCAGCGCCTGTGACCGGAATTCGATTGCCCGGACGGCTGCCGTCCATCTGCCCGCGATAAGCAAGCTTGCGAGCCTTGTCGAAGACGTAGAAATCCGGCGTGCAGGCGGCCCGGTAAGCCTTGGCCACGCTCTGATCTTCGTCGTAGAGATAGGGAAACGTGTAACCCACAGTGCGAATTTCCTCCGCCATTTTCGCGGGACTGTCCTCGGGGTAGCTGGCGACATCGTTAGAACTGATCGCGACTACCGCCACGCCACGAGCCTGGTATTCGCGCGCCAAAGCCGCGAATTGCGACCGCACGTGCTTCACGAACGGACAATGATTGCAGATAAAAGCCACCAGCAAAGCGGGAGCGCTAGCGAAATCATTGAGCGAGACAACCTTGCCGCTGGCATCGGGAAGTTTGAAATCGGGCGCCTGGCTTCCGAGTGGCGCCATCGTGGACAGAGTTTCAGCCATTGATCCTCCTTCTTGAGGCTTCGATACATTGGATTCCGTAAAGGCGTCGCCGACGCAGGCCGGTTTTGCGACAGAATCCCTCAACTGACCCAGTCGAGAACTTTGTAGTATGCGCCGGCCAATGGCAAAAACCACGGCTTGCCGTTGTACAAACCAAGCGGCGCTCCGGGGAAGGGGATGTCCACGAATGGATTGTCGGGTTTTTCGCCCGCGATCATCTCCGCCATCTTCTGCCCTTGCCAGGTGGCCATGGCCACGCCGTGTCCGGCGTACCCGACTGCGTAGTACATGCCGTCCAACTGGCCGGCATGAGGCATGATGTCGAAGGCGAAATCCAGCGTCCCGCCCCACACGTATTCGACCTTCGCGTCGCGCAACTGGGGATAGACATCGATCATCCCTCGCCGCAGGATTTCGGCGCTCTTGCGGATCGACTTCGCAGTTTCTGGAAAAAATGCTGCCCGCCCGCCGAAAAGCATGCGATTGTCCGGCGTCAGCCGATAGTAGAAGAGGTAGTTCTTGGAGTCGTAAATCATGCGGTTGCGCGGGCTGAGTTCCTGCGCAAGTGCGGCGGGCAGGATTTCGGTTGCAATGATGTAAGAGCCGATGGGAACGAGCTTCTTCTGAAGTGTGGCAGTGCTCGACCCGGTGTAACCACTTGTCCCGATGAACATGTCGCGGGCTAGGAGACTTCCCCGAGTGGTGGCCACGCGCCATGCTGGTGCTGCGTTCAGGACGGTCCGCTCAATTTGTTGAACGCGCGCCCGTTCGCAAATGGTCGCTCCTGCTTTCATCGCAGCGCGGCCAAGCCCGGCAACGTAGCGAGCCGGATTCAGGCCGGCGCTGACTTCATCCACCATCCCGCCGTAATAGATCGGCGACCCGATCTCGCTGCTCAGTTGCCCGCGTGGCACGATGCGAAGCTGGTGATTGAACTCACGAGAGATTACGTCTACCTGGCGGGCATAGTCGTCGAAGTGCTTCTGTTTGCATGCCACTTCCAGATGGCCGCAACGGGAAAACGCGCAGTCGATCTCTTCTTCGCGGACGATCTGCTCCACACAATCGATTGAGCCCAGGGAAGCGGCATACATCCGTCTTGCGCGCTCCTTCCCATACATCGAAAGCAACTGGTTGGCGCCTAGCTTCAGCCCGGTGAGCACCATGCCCCCGTTGCGCGAACTGGCTCCCCAGCCGGTCGTTTCTGCCTCAAGCACAACAACCTTCACACCCTTCTTTGCCAGCGCGCGAGCCGCAGAAAGTCCGGTGAATCCCGCCCCGAGCACCGCAACATCTGTGCTTTCTGGAAAGGGCTGCGACGGTTCGAGCGTTGGCATCTCCAGTGTTGTCAGCCAGTAGTTTTGCTCTTGAGTAGCCATGGTTCTAGTTTCATCAGAGAGAACGGGCATTGTAGTGCATTTGACGGCGGTTCCGCCTGCAAGGCGCTTTCGGAACACTTGTCACAAACTCTGGTAACTAGGCGCACCTTCTGCAGCAGTGATAGATTTCTGCGGCAGAGGGGTGCTGGGGCGCCGACAAGATTGTCGGACGCCGTCGAAAGGTAAGGTATGCCGAGGCTCAGAATCAGCACCCAAGCACTCGTAACCGCCACATTTATATTGTTGTCCCTTCCAAGCTTCGCCCAGCAAGATTCGGCCCAGTCCCCGCCGCAGCCGCCGGAACAGGAAAAATCACTGGCGGAAGTGGCAAGACAAGCAAAGAAGGACAAGACTGCCCACGCGAAAAAACTCATCACCGAAGACGATGTAAATGCGATGAGGGGGCCTCTGCCACGCTTGAAGATGGAGGGCGTGGATAACTCCGACGAAATCATTGATGCGATTGGTGCCTACAAGGCAAAGCACTCCGACAAAGAGACGGAGCAGGCCATCCACGATTGGTACGACGAATACGACTCCATGCTCGGTACCGCGATCCGGGAGAGCACGGAGACCAAGCAGCGGCGAGATTCGACCCTGTACACGGGCTACCAGATGTGCCAGCTGGACAACGCCGACTACGTGCAGTGCGAGAAACGGCGACAAGCCGAAATGAGGGGCGCTCGTCACGACCAGCTCGAGCTGATCGACAACGGTTTTCTGGTTGGCCGGATTCAGCAGAGTTTCATAAAGGTTCGCTCTGGAATCGGCCGGTACAATCTGCACCACGAGTGGTTCAAGATCCGCAACGCCAACGGCAACGGCAGTTTCTGATTCCCCTACGCTAGAGCACAGGCTTGAAGGCCCGCTTGCACGCCCTTTAAACTGGAAGTGTGCACATGCATGGCAACCACGGGCACGGCGAACGAACTGCCCGGGTTTTGCGCGTCTCCTTGGTCATCACCGGCGCGTATGTTGCCCTGCTGGTGATCGCGGGCATCCGCGCCGATTCTCTCGCCCTGCTTTCCGAAGCTGGTCATAATCTCTCCGATCTCTTGGCGTTGCTGCTCTCGCTGGTTGCGGTGTATCTGGAAGCGCGTCCCCCCAGCGCCACCAAGACCTATGGCTATCGCCGCGCGGGCGTGCTGGCGGCGCTGGTGAATGCGGTTTCGCTGGTCGCCGTTTCGTTCTTCATCTTCTACGCCGCCTTCAAACGCCTGCAAACTCCGCAGCACGTGCATGGCGGTTGGATGATCGGTGTGGCCGCGGTCGGCGTGGTCATGAACGCCGCCATCGCACTTCTTCTGTACCGGTTCGGGCGGGATGTGAATATCCGCAGTGTCTTCCTTCACGAAATTGGGGACACGCTCTCCACTTTGGCCGTTATGGTTGGCGGCTGGGCAATCATGGCCACCAGTCAATACTGGATCGACTCGGCTCTGTCAGTCGGAATTGGCGCGTTGATTCTGTGGTCAGCGTTTGGGATTGTCCGCGAGACCCTGAACATTCTTCTGGAGGGCACGCCCCGGGGAATGAAACTGGAGCGTGTGGCGGCTGTGATTCGCCAGATCGATGGGGTGAACGATGTGCACGATTTGCACGTGTGGAGTATTGGTTCGGAGACGCACGCGCTCTCCTGCCACATCTCCATTGCTGATATTCCGCCTTCCGTAAGTGAGCGCATCCTGCGCGACGTGAAGCAGCGCCTGCACCGGGAGTTTCACATTGATCACACCACCATCCAGTTCGAACACGTGGACTGCGAAGTGGCACACGGATGTGTGGTTCCGGTAAACGAGGAACACCACCACTCCAGCCAGTGAGCGAGTTAAGGGTGTTGCGCCAAGACAACCCTGCATTCACGATGGGGGTAGAGCAGGCCTTCAGGCCTGCGACCCATTGGCGCCAAATGTCCGGGAAGCCCTGAAGCGTCTAGCGCACTACATGGACTACCTCTGTGGCTGAAGCTGTCACGGTAAACTGCAGCCTCTATGCGGGGCTGAAGCCCTGCTCCACCCTTCACCGAGACCTGCTCATCACAAATCCAGGACTAATGCTCCTTGGGCTGCCGCTTGAAAATCTTCCGCACCGTCTCTATGGTGTCTGCCTCCTCGGGCAATTTGTCCGGCCGTAGCCGCACAATTCGTGGAAAGCGCAGAGCATAGCCACTGTCGTGCCGGTCCGAACGCATCATGTTGTTGAAGGCCACTTCCAGTACGATCTTCGGCTCCACGACGCGCCGGAATCCCTGGTCTTCAAGCGTGTGTTCCAGAAACCATTTTGTCATTTCGGCGATTTCGGCGTCGGTCAGGCCCGAGTAAGCTTTGCCGATGTTGGCCAAACGATCTCCGTCCCATACCGCGAAGGTGTAGTCGCTCAGAACGCCGATGCGCTTTCCATGGCCATACTCAACCGCTGTCACGACTACGTCCAGGATTGCCAGCTCCCGCTTCAGCTTGAGCCAGGATTTCCCTCGTCGCCCGGGCGTGTAAGCAGACTCAGGGTCTTTGATCATCAGCCCTTCGTTGCCCCTCGCCTGGGCTGCTTCGAACAATCGGTCGAGTTCTTGAGGAGAATCTGCTCGAAATACTGGCGCGCGAATCACCGGAGCGGAAGGAGTCTGGTCTGCGGACCCGAATGCCAGTGTGGCCTGAGCGTCACGTTGGCGCGGCGCGACGGGCGTGCGGCCTGCCAGCAGTTTTTCGAGAATCGCACCACGGTCGCGCAGCTTCCGGTCGATCAGCAGTTCGCCTCCGGTGTACAGCACATCAAAGACCAGGTACGCCACGGGCACTTGCTGCAGCATTTTCTCAGTCACTTTCTTTCTCCCCAGACGCTGCTGTAGAACGCTAAAGGGGAAGGCGCGGCCCGGCTCTTCATTCGCCGTGGAGCTCCAGGCCACGATTTCGCCGTCGAGAACTGCATCTTGCGGCAAGCCGGCGAGCAGGTCCGGAAGCTCGGGAAATGACTCGGTAATCTCGTCTCTGGTTCGCGAGAAAATGCGGACTTCGCCGCCCGAACAGTGGGCTTGGGCGCGAATGCCGTCGTATTTGTCTTCCACCCAGGCGTGTTCAAAGTAGCTCAGAGCTTCTTCGGAAGATTTGGAGGGGCTCGCCAACATGAAGCCGAGGGGATGAAAGAGCCGCATTTTCGCTTGGCTAAGTTGATTACTGGCTGCAAGACGCAGCGTTTCGCCAATATCGCCAAGCAGCATGTTGGCGCGCTGCACCTCAGCCAAGGTCGCGTCATAGGCTTTGGCGATGGCTTCTTCCACCAGGCTTTCTTTCAAGCCGATCCGCAGATCGCCGGTCATGATTTTCACGATGTACTTAGCTTCTAACGAAGTGAGTCGGGTGAGCAGCCGTCGAACCTGTTCCGCCTTCGCCTCGGGGCCGCGCACCGCCGCAATCTGCCGGAATGTTTTTTGTACTTCCGCCAGACCAGTGGAGGACTCGCCTGCGCTCCTCAACACTTCTGCAGCCACCGCGCCAAGGTCGCCGGAACGCCGGTAAGCCGCGGCCAGTTCGGATTCGCTTTTGCCCGAGAGCTGCTGAATGGTGCGCCACAACAGCGTACCGCCCACCTGCATAGTCGTTTCTTCCCACATGGCGAACGGCCGGCCGGAGAGAAATACAGCCGCAACGCTCGCTTCGTCCGGGGTAAGCGACTTTAGATAGCCGGCAACGAGAGCTACTTTCTGCAGCTTTTTGGTGGTGCTGGCGATTTGTTCGCAGATTTCAGCAAACTTGCGCATGGCTGTATAAAGAAACTACCGACAGCGTTCCTGAAACCCCGTCTCAACGTCCTCGCTCCAATCTTAAGTCGTGGGGATCGCCGAGTCGCGGAGGGGCTAGCGAACCTCGAAGTTGACGGTGGAACCGGCGGCGACCTTCTCCCCAGCAGCCGGCGTTTGAGAGACGACGACACTCGCCGCGGATGGCCGCTGTGCACCTGCTTGGTTGGACGCGGAGGCAGCGTCCACGGGCTGACCGGCCATCGAGACCGTTCCCACCTTGAAGCCCGCGTCCTGGACTGCTTGTGTCACCGTGCCTATTGGCTGTCCCACAAAATTCGGCATCACAAAAACGGGTGCGGGCGGTGCCGTGGCGATCAGCAAGCTGATCTTGGGGGCAGAAATATCGCTTGCGTTCGGGGGCGGGCTTTGGGAAACGACCTGGTCTGTCGGCGATCCCGGAAGAGCCGTCTGAGCGACCGTGCCCACGTCCAGTCCACGCCGCTGAATGTTCATCTCAGCCGCGCGCTGGCTTTGTCCTAGGACGCTCGGAATCTGCACCCGCTGCGGCCCGAGACTCTCAGCGACGCGTATGTCCCAGCCATGCCGGACCTTCGTTCCAGCGGTCGGCAACTGCGACAGGATCCGGCCGGAGGGTACCGTGGGGCTGTAATACTGACGCTCCACTTCCACTTGAAGACCCATGTCTTCGGCGATGGCTCGCGCCTCGGCCGGAGCCTTGCCGACCAGGTCGGGTACCGCGACCTCTCCGCCGTGAATGGCGAAGCGCATCGCGGTGAGCGCCGATACCAGCGCCACCACCAACAGCACCAGCGAAAGAAAAACGAGACGGAAGAAGCTCTTCATGGTGCGAGGAAATTATAGCGGCTGCATTTCTGCGGGCCAGCAGCGAAGACGGATTTCATCGAGCCTCTTCTTGAGCTGGGGCGGTGTCGGGAGTATCCAGCTTCTGCGCCACCGGATTCGGCGGCAGTTCCGGCGGTGGCTGAAATGCACCCGGGTCTTTTCCCGATAGGGCTGTGCTCATGAAACTCATCCAAATCGGCAGGGCCGCTCGAGCGCCAGTCTCTTTGGCGCCCAGGGATTTCTTCTCGTCGTAGCCAACCCACACTCCGCAGGTCATCGCGGGTGAGAACCCCACGAACCAAGCGTCAGTAAAATCATTGGTTGTTCCGGTCTTGCCCGCCAGCGGATACTTCATCGTGCTGGCAGCGATCCCGGTCCCGTGGAGCACGACATTCTCCAACATTGCTGTCATCGTCCGCGCGGTGCGGTCGCTGACCACGTCCTTCACGTCAGGGTAATCTTCTTCCAGCACCCGGCCTTCATAATCTGTCACCTTGGTTAGATAGCGCGGAGTGATGCGCACTCCATCATTGGGAAACACGCTGTAGGCCGATGTCTGCTCGAACAGCGTGATTTCCGCAGCGCCCAGCGCCACCGGCAGGTATGGCGGCATGTTAGAAGTAACTCCAAAACGATGCGCGTAGTCGATCACCGTCTTGATTCCAAGACTGTCGGCCAGCTTGAGCACCGGGATGTTGAGCGACTGGGCGAGAGCTCTCCGCAAGGTGATGGTGCCTTCGAATTTTTCTTCGTAGTTGTGTGGAACGTAAGGCCCCGAGGCAGTCTGGAAGGTTACCGGCTCGTCGACGATCGTGTCATCTGGCCGGGCGCCCCGGTCAATCGCCGCCGTGTAGACATAAGGCTTGAAAGACGATCCCACTTGGCGCAAAGCCTGCGTAGCGCGGTTGAACTTGGACTCGTTGAAATCGCGTCCCCCCACCATGGCTTTGATTTCGCCCGACACATTATCAATTGCCATGAGGGCGCCTTGCACCCCGGAGTCCTGCTCCAGACTCACGCGCATCTTGCCATCCTGCCCCATGCTGAGAACCTTCACGTAGACCATGTCACCCGGCTGCAATATGTCCTGGATTTTGCGTTGCGTCCACGCGGCGTCGGCTTGTGTCAAGACAGCAGCATATTGTCCGAGTTTGATTGTGGCCGCCCCTGGCATCACCGAGGTCACAAGCGCGTGAGTGTATCCGCCAGCCTCGGGTTCATTGTCCCAATCGGGGTGCGCATAATTCGTGAGCGTGACTTGGGTAGTAAGAACGTTCTCCAGATTTCCTTTCCATCCGTGACGGCGCTCGTAGGCAGCAAGGCCATCAAGCACGCCTCGGTTGGCTGCGCGTTGCAAATCCATGTTGAGCGAGGTATAGACCCGCAACCCGCCCTCGTGCACCTGGTCGCTGCCATATTTGGTTTCCAGATAGCGGCGAATCTCCTCGACGAAGTAGGGGGCGAGCGAGTTGGGATCGTGGGCCAGGCTCAGCTGGATGGGCTTGCTGCGCGCGTCGGCAGCTTGTTTGGCGGTGATCTTGCCGTCCTCGACCATGGAGTTGATCACCAGATTGCGCCGTCTTACCGCGTGGTCGGGATGGTTAATGGGCGAATAGTAGGCCGGCGACTTAGGCAGGCCAGCCAATAATGCAGCTTCCTCGATGGTGAGCTGTTTGGCGGGCTTGCTGAAGTAATACTCGGAAGCCGCCTCAAAACCGTAGACACCGTGACCGAGATAGATTTGGTTGGCGTACAAGGTGAAGATCTGCGGCTTAGTGAAACGGCGCTCAATCTGGATGGCGAGCACTGCCTCCTGCATCTTGCGGTGGAACGAACGGTCTGGAGAGAGAAAAAGATTGCGCGCCAACTGCATGGTCAAGGTGGAAGCCCCTTGCACCTTGCCGCCGGACTCAATGTCGCGGTAAGCCGCGCCCAGTATGCGCCATACGTTGATTCCCCAGTGGCGATAGAAGTCTTTGTCTTCGATGGATATCAGCGCATCGCGCAACACCGGAGGATAGTCGTCGTAGGTCGCCACAACGCGGCGTTGCAGGGCGAACGATCCGATCACACGGCCCTGGTCATCGTAGAGTTCAGTTACCGAACTCGGCCGGTAGCGCTCCAGCCGGTCGACCTGCGGCAAGTCCGTGGAATACACCAGCAGCAGGCCGGCCAAGGCGCCGCCGAGAGCGGAAAGAACGACCAGCAGCCCATACAGGACGCGACCAACAAGCTTCTTGCGCGGCGGTTCCGGCGAAAGAAGGTCCTGATCGAGGAGGAACCTCATGGGAGACCAAATTCAGGATAGCAAAGTGGCGCACTCCGGGCTAAGTGCCGTGACTCCAGGAGGCCTTCTCCACTTTAAGTTCGCGAATGAGAATGCGCACCAGCATTCCGTCGTAGCGGACGCCTCTCAACTTTTCTAACTCCTCCAGGGCGTGATCGCTAGTCTTGGCTGGGCTGAAAGCGCGCTCGGTCATCATATTGACGTAGGAATCCGCGATCGCGATGATGCGCGACCACAACGGAATTTGCTCCCCGCGCAAGCCGGTGGGGTAACCGGAACCGTCGAAGGCCTCGTGATGATGTTCGACAGCTTTGCGCAGCAGGTCGCTATGAGGCAGGGCACCAACGATCTCCGCGCCCGCCTGGGCATGGACCCTTATCAGATAAAATTCCTCGTCCGTGAGCGGACTGGGTTTGTTCAGGATGCGTTCCGATACGAAGATTTTCCCTACATCGTGAACGCGCGCCGCATACGCCAGTTCGGTGATGTCGTCTACCGACAGTCGCAGGGACCGCGCAATCATTTCGCAGTAGCGGGAAACTGCTTCGCCATGTCCGGAAGCGTTGGTCTCGCGTGATTCGGCAGCACGCGACAGAGATTCAATGGCCTCACGCAAAACATGGCCGCTGTGATCCTTATCGCTCCCGCTGAGCTTCTTAAGCGTAGTGGTCAGTTCTTCCAGATGTTCCGGTCCCGTATGCTCGCGTTGCAGGAATCCTTCGATGTAACCGGAGATCAGCTGCCGCTGCATGGCGACGCTTTCGCCTTCGGCAAACTCTTCGGCTGTGGAAACCTGATCGCCTCCCTTGCGTTTGGACACATACATGCCGGAATCGGCGATACGGATAATGTCTTCCGCCGAGAAACCATGGACAGGAAAACTGGCCACGCCGAAGCTGCCCGTGATCTTGTGCTCGCTGAGCATGGCATCGGTGTTGATCCACAAGCGAAGGCGCTCGGCGAGAACTTGCGCCTGTTCCACTCCGGTCTCCGGCATTAGCACGATGAATTCATCTCCGCCATAGCGAGCCACTACGTTCGATTGCCGGCATTTTTGCTCGAGCAACCGGCCCACGCGCGCCAGCACCAGGTCGCCTTCCAAGTGGCCAAGAGAGTCGTTCACTTCCTTGAACTTGTCGAGATCGATCAGGACCACCGAGAAGGGCCGGCCGGAGCGGGAAGCGCGTCTCCATTCTGAAGAGAGAGCTTCCCAGAAAAAGCGGCGCGTCTTCAGGCCGGTGAGGCCATCGGTGATGGATTGCTGTTGCAGTTTCTGGAACACAAAAGCGTTGTGCAGCGCAGTCGCCAGCAGGTCGGCCATCGTATTCATGATCAGCTTGTCCTGCGGCGAGAATGCATCTTCTCGACGGCTCTCCACGTTCAAGACGCCGAGCAATGATTCACCATAAGTGATGGGGATACACAGGACTGATCGCGAATCGGGCAATACACCTTGTAGATGGTCCTGCCCGGTGGTTTGTATGAGGGCAGTCTCACCCGTGCGCGCCACACGGCCCAGGATCCCGGAGCCTAGCGGAATTCGCTTGCCCACCAGCGCTTCGGTAGTAACACCCGCCTCCGCTTTAATCTCGATCTCCTTGGCAACATAATCGAGAATTCCGATGCCAATGTGTTCGAAGCGGAAGTTCTTCTGAATCTCGCCGACGATCTGCGCCAGCATCTGGCTGGAGTCTTCACTGGAGATCGCCATCTTCGAGATGTTGTTGAGGAACGCCAACTGCCGCGAGCGGCGCTGCTCCTCCTGGAACAAGCGCGCGTTCTCGATCGCCACGGAAACCTGACCTGCAGCCGTCTGCAGCACTTCGAGGTCGCGCTGTTCAAACACGAACTCGCGGTGCACGCTCCGCGCCGCCATCACTCCGGTGGGCTTGCCGCCCAGCAGAATGGGAGCCGCGCAGAAGCACTTTGCCGGCTTGGGCGGCACGTAGGTCGCCCCCAGCCGTTCGCGCGCAGCCTCAAGATCAGAACGGATCAGGAGAGGCTGCCCCGTACGAATAATGTATTCCGTCAATCCGTTGTCCGCTTTGCGAGTTCGCTTAGGCAGCGTCAAGCCGCCTTCCACTTCCAGTTCGAAGCGGATTTCATCGCCCTCCTGAAACGCGATGTAGAAGTCTGTAGTGTCGAAGATCTGCCCCAGTTCCTTGTGGATGGCGTACAGCACGTCATCCTGGTCAAGATGCGCGCTAATAGCCTGGCCAATCTGCGTGAGAAGCTCATACTCCTTGGTTCGGCGCTGGGTGTCGTGCATTACGACGTAGTTCTCCAGCGTGAGGCCGATCTGTAGAGCCAAGCCAATCAAGAGCCGCAGATTTGAAGATCCCAGAACCCGCCGCTCGGCGTGAGGGAAGAGAATGACGCCGAAATTGTGCTCCCTGGTTTGCAGGCTCACGGCAGTAATGTTGCGGATGCTCTGCTCCGTCAGAACCTGGCGGAACTGTTCAAACCGTCCTCCGGGGAAGGCCGGGAGGGGTTCCGACATTTCTTGGATATTCCGAAAGCTGACGAACCCTCCGCGCCGGTAAGCCAGCTCACAGGCATATTCGGCTGCCCCGCTCTTTTCCATCTTCAAAACAAACTCGTCGGAAAAGCCACGCTGCACTGAGGGCAAAACCGCACGCCAGCGCTCGGAAACGCAGATGATGGCCCGGCGCATGGGAAGCGGGGCAACCAGGCGATCCAGGATAGCCTGCATGCTGGGGATCAGGTCGCTGGCGGAGAGCAGCCGCATGGGATCCGCACCCAGCGTGGAAAATGCCAGCGCATTCTCTTGCACGGCGTTGCGCTCGTTTTCGAACAACACCATCACCATGGAGATGCCTAGCAGCATCTGTGGAATCGGCCCCAGCAAGCGGCCCGTGACGCCGAACATCTGCACGTAAGGAACACGGTATTGGCCGAACAACATCAACACCGCCCAGAACGCCAGTGCTACCGCCAGGAGTTTGAATGCCAGGGAGTTTCTCAGCTGAGCGTGACGGTAGAAATAAAACGAGCAGTACAGCAGAACGACTGCCAAGCCTGCCTCCAGCCAATGATGCTGAGGAGGCGGCACCTCAAAGCGGAAGACGCCGGTCACCATGTGCTGCATCAAGTTCCAGTACGCCAGGCCCGCACCCGCCGCAATCACTACTACGTCATACCATCGGAACCGGAACCGCTCCCGCATGACCCTGGTGGAAACGAAGATGCAGTAAGCCATCGTTGCGAAGAAGAGAGAAGAGATCAGGTAAGTGATCGCCGAGGGCTCGCGGACATTCCAGGCATCCAGTCCGTAGTGGAGCGTGTAGGCGGCCCAGCCGAATTGCCAGGCGCGGAAGTATTGCTGCCGACTCTGCTCGTAAAGGTAGGTGAAAACCAGGAACAGAATCAGCGCCACCACACCAGGCACGATCACCAGGTCGACCAGAAGCGGCGTCATATGGGGCAAATTCTCCCCCCGACGTTCAAATGGGTGGTTCCAAAGGGGGTCTGTTCCGTAATGGTTTCACACACTCCCGAGGCAAGACAATACAAATGAAACACTTCCCCAATCTAAAGGAATACCTGCGCACACGACCTTTGGGACCCAGCCACAGCCTGTCGGGCACCACTGTTTTTTCTCGTAACCATAACATGCTAAATTAGTTATCTCCATGTCCGGCCATTCCCCTAATCCGGGTGGAACCGCTGCTGTGGTTTGCCCCCGGGTGCGGTTTGCCCCTTCTCCCACGGGGTTTCTGCACGTCGGCAGCGCCCGTACGTTTATTTTCAATTGGCTCTATGCCCGCCACAACGGCGGGACCATGGTGCTGCGGCTCGACGATACGGATGTCGAGCGCAACACCGAGGCGTCGGTACAGTCCATATTTGAAGGACTTCAGTGGCTGGGACTGGACTGGGATGAAGAATACAAACAGTCCGAGCGCCGGACGCTGCATCGCCAGACGGCCGAGGCAATTTTCCAGCATGGACTCGCTTACCGCGATTTCACGCCTGCCCGCACGGGTGATGCCGAGAAGTCTGGCGCCCAGGGCACTTGGTTGTTCAATCCCGGGATGCGGGAACTTTCGCGGCAGGAAAGCGATCGCCGCGCCGCAGCAGGACAGCCCTTTGCTCTTCGCTTTCGTGTGCCACGCGAAGGAGATGCGTGGGGACAGTATCCCTCGGCTGTCCGATTGGCCGAAGGCAAATTTGAAATTCACTTCAACGACGCCGTTTACGGCGAGCAGGCAAAGTCCACCGCCGACATTGAAGATTTCGCGCTGCTGCGCAGCGATGGCATGCCGACCTACCACGTGGCCTCATGTGCCGACGATGCGGACCTGCGCATCAGCCACATCATTCGCGGGCAGGACCATCTCACGAACACCTTCAAACACATTCTGATCTTTGAAGCCGCAGGGGTAACCCCGCCACAGTTCGCCCACCTGCCCTTGCTGGTGGCACCGGATGGGACCAAGCTCTCCAAACGCCGGCATGGACCTGTGGTCAGTGTCACGACTTACCGCGATGCGGGTTTCCTGCCGGCAGCCTTCGTCAACTTTCTCTGCCTGCTGGGATGGTCCCCCAAGAACGACCGCGAGCAGATGAACCGCCAGGAGTTAGTGGATGCCTTCACGTTGGAAGGAATCAACCGCGCGAACGCGGTAGTCAACTTCAAAGAAAGCGACAGTGGCGCGGGGCAGGCGCCTTCGTCCGCCAACCCCTACCCCGAGGAAACGTTCGATCCCAAGGCTGTCTGGCTCAATGCCGAGCACATCCGTGCGCTCACAATCGAAGACCTGTCTTCCCGTCTTCTTCCCATCGTTCGCGAAGCGGGATTCAGCGTCTCCCCGGAGAAAATGTTGCAAATCACTCCGCTCATCCGCGAACGCATCAAATTTCTGCGCGACGTCCTCATCGCCGCAGACTTCTTCTTCGTGGACCAGCTTCCGCCTTACGACCCAGCCGAACTTATCCCGCAAAAAGGAGACGCTGCCATGGCGAAGAAGGTTCTCGCCAAGGCCCAGGAAGTTTTAGCGAAAACCGAATTCAAGCACGATGCGCTTGACGCTGCTTTGCGGAGCGCAGCCCAGGAGCTGGGGCTGAAAGCGGGACAGATGTTCCAGCCCATTCGCGTCGCCGTGTGTGGACGCAAGAATGCCCCGCCGCTGTTTGAAACGCTTGAGGTGTTGGGTAAAGAAACGGCACTGGCGCGGATCGGCCAAGCGTTGGAAAAGTAGAAGAAACATCCGCATCTATCGAAGCGGTAAGGCCGCCTCTGCTCCGCACCGAACAAATGATCAGCGGACGTGCTCGCTTTCGCATAGTTCTGACAATAAGTGATTAAGCCTCCGCTCAGCGATCGACGCCTCGCGCTCATCGACGCTGTCCTGCAAGTGTTAAGCTTGAGAGCCCGCTAGGCGGATGGCTCCAATGCGGACATCCTTCGGAGAACCTGATTAGCAATGGCAATCGCAACCATAAACCCCGCTACTGGCGAAGTCATCAAGCAGTTCACTCCGCTGTCGGACGCTCAGATCGAAGAAAAGCTGCAGCGCGCTGCCGGCACGTTTCACACCTATCGCACAACTTCATTCTCCGAGCGCGCCTCCAAGATGACGAAGGCTGCCGAGATTCTGGAGCGCGAGAAGGAATCATTCGGCCGGCTAATGACCACCGAGATGGGCAAACCGCTACGGGCCGCAATTGACGAAGCAGCCAAATGCGCCACAGCCTGCCGGTACTATGCAGAGAATGCCGAGCGCTTCTTGGCAGATGAAGTCATCGAAACCACAGCCACCCGCAGTTATATCCGCTACCAGCCTCTGGGGCCGGTGCTGGCTGTTATGCCCTGGAACTTTCCTTTCTGGCAGGTATTTCGCTTTGTCGCGCCGGCGCTAATGGCGGGCAACGTCGGGCTCCTGAAACATGCATCGAACGTTCCGCAATGTGCCTTGGCGATCGAAGACATCATCCACCGCGCTGGTTTTCCCGAGGGCGTCTTTCAAACTCTGCTCATCGGCTCGGCGAAGGTAGACCAGATTTTGAACGATCCGCGGGTTGTAGCCGCTACTCTCACTGGTAGTGAGGAAGCGGGCGCGCAGGTCGGGGCGGGAGCTGCCAAGCGGATCAAGAAAGTAGTGCTCGAGCTAGGGGGCAGCGATCCTTTTATCGTCATGCCCAGCGCGAATCTCGACGTAGCGGCCGAGACCGCAGTGAAGGCCCGAGTGATCAACAATGGGCAGTCGTGCATCGCGGCCAAACGCTTCATCGTGGCGGAATCCGTAGCTGACGCATTCGAACGGAAATTCGTCAGCCGCATGCAGGCGCTGAAAGTCGGCGATCCCTTCGACGCGAGCACGGAGCTAGGCCCGCTGGCGACAGCCGACGCCGTCTCGTCCCTACAGGCCGATGTGGAGAAGACCATCGCGGCCGGTGCGGTGCTTTTAACTGGAGGCAAGCCGCTGGATCGCCCGGGGAATTACTACGCGCCCACCGTCCTGACTGACGTTCCGAAAAACTCGCCTGCCTATCGCGAAGAGTTGTTCGGACCGGTGGCCTGCATCTTCCGCGCAAAGAACCTCGACGAGGCTATCCGCATCTCCAATGACACGCGTTTCGGCCTGGGCGCCAGCGCCTGGACCAGCGATCCGGCAGAGCGCGAGCGCTTCATAAACGAAATCGAAGCTGGGATGGTCTTCATCAACAAGATGGTAGCTTCCGATCCGCGCCTGCCTTTTGGCGGCGTGAAGCACTCCGGCTATGGCCGCGAACTGGGACCCTATGGCATTCGCGAGTTCACCAACGTCAAGACGGTGTGGATTCAGGACGCCGCCTGAGTTTGGCAGTGAGTGCCCGTGTGGTGAAACCGAAGGATGAGGCACAAGTGCGCGTCGAAACCGCAGCAAGGACCTCGCCAGCAGTCGGGGCTCCCGCAGCATGCGAATCTCACGGCAGTCGGATGCCCCCGCAACGTATAATGCACCCCAAGTTTTGCCATGAAAGCCGGGTTGGCGTGCCTACTCTCGCTGTTCTTGTCCGCGATTGCCGCGGCCACAAATAACGTCCAGATTACTGAGGTCGGTCTCAAGGGTTATTATTCCGTTACCTTCGTGACCCCAGTGCAAGTTCAGGTGGCCGTACCTGAGCAAGTGCAATCTATCCAGCTCGATTTCACGGTAACTACCGGCTCTCCAGACACCCCTTACGAACCTTGGCGCGAGGACCGTTTCTCCCAACGGCTCTCCGTGGAGCCTGGCAGGAAGGTGCTGATCGACCTGCCCCTACTGCTCGCCAGTTCGAAACATTCCAAACTCGACCTAACTGTATCGGATTCATCGGGCCAGAAGATCGGCACCTCAAGCATTGACCTGGGTTCTCTGACCGTGTTAGGCAGTGAAACCGCAATCGCCATCCTGTGTGAAGAACACACCCAATGCGACGAAGCCCAATCGCAAATTTCCTTCGGGGGTTCGGAAGACGAGGTTGCGGACAAAAACAAGAAGCTGAAGTTCATCGCATTGCAGAGCCCGCGGGAACATTGGTGGGACTATTCGGCTCCCGAGTACGTAGTGGTTGCGGACCGCATCTCCGGCTGGACCCCTGATCAGCGTCTGGCACTGGAACTCTACCTTCGAGCCGGCGGCAATCTAGTGCTGCTGGAGAAGAATTTAGGCGATACCAGCTTTCTCGCGGCTTACCGCCAGGGCGAAGCGAAAGCCGATCCCCTGCGTGTGGGACGTGGGCTGTTGTTTCGCCTTTCCAGCCTGCAAAGCAAGGCCTTGAGTTCGATGTTTACCGGCAATTTGCTGAAACAGCTGGGAAATGGCAGCCGGCCGTACGGGGCAAGTCCCATGGATTGGCTGCGCCGCCGCGTCGCCGTTTCTTTTTCGTTCCCGCGGCTGCGCTGGCTCCTGATTTGGCTGGCAGTCTACGTTCTGGTGGTAGGGCTGGTGAACTTCGCTCTGTTGCGCAAAGTGCGCCGCCTGGAATGGGGATGGGTGACCACCGCGAGCATCGCCCTCATATTCGCCGTCGGCTTCTACCTCGCGGGGTCTGCCAACCGTCCCAAGCAGATGACCCTCGATACAATTTCACTCTATTTGATGGACCCTAGAAGTCCGATCGCGGTTGAGAACACAGGCCTGCGCGTCTCAACGCCAGAGCGGCGACTGGTCACGGTTTCTACTGCGGATCGTGCGGTGCTCGGCGTTAACGCTCCTTTTAGTTCCAATGGGACCAACGTCGAGATCGCCACTGAGATTACGGAAGCCCGGCGCCTGCAACTGGGCTGGCAAGCGCGTCTGGGCCCGCCCCTCGAGGTGGATTTGTCCCTGCTTCGCTGGTCATTCGCGGATCTCGATCTGCAGAGTTTTCGTACTTTTCCGGGTTCCGTGACTCTAAGCCAGGGCATGATTCTGAAGAACGACACCGGCCAGAAGTTCAGCCAAGCCGTCTATCTGGATTTCCCCGACAATCTGAAGTATCCGATTTCGAAACTCGCGCCGGGTGAAGAGATCAATCTGACGGGCGTGACACCCGAGGTGATCTGGAAGAAGCAAGAGGATGGACCACCACTTCCGCTTCCGCCCAACCAGTATTACCAGTATGCGCGTGGCCACGACGGAGGGCCATTTGGCCTCCAAGACCTGGTCTACCTCGGCTATGTTTCCGGATCGCACAGCCACGTTTTTGTAGGCGCAAGCGACGAGCCTGTGTCTGTCACTGATTTGTCAGCTCCGGGCTTTATTCGAAAGAACCTTGCCGTAACTGTGGTTTTGTTGGACCAACCATGATCGAAGTTGAACAGATTCGCAAGAACTACAACGGCAACCAAGCTCTCGACGGTTTCAGCCTGCAGGTTGCTCGGGGCGAGCTGTTCGGCCTGGTCGGACCCAATGGCGCAGGAAAGACGACGCTCATCAAAATTCTGGCTACATTGCTCCCTCCTTCTTCGGGCGCGGCGTGCATTGCCGGCATGGACGTTCGCAACCATCGCAACGCCGTCAAGCAACTCGTGGGCTACATGCCCGACCAGCCGGGGCTCTATCAGGACATGCGGTTGCGCGAGTTCCTGCAATTCTTCGCCGACGCCTTCCACGTGAGCAAACACGAGCAGCCGGCGGTTATCGAGGGAGCGCTTTCTCGTTCAGGGTTGACGGAACGCAGCGACGCGTTCGTGGAAGAACTCTCCTTCGGGCTGAAGCAACGGCTGGTCCTTGCCAAGACGCTTCTGCACGGCCCCAAGGTGCTGCTTCTGGATGAGCCAGCCACCGGCCTGGACCCGATTGCGCGCCTCGAACTTCGCCAGCAGCTCAAGCAGCTGAATGCCGAAGGCATGACCATTCTGATTTCTTCCCACATCCTGAGCGACCTGGAAGATATCTGCACCCGCGTGGCGCTGATCTCCAACGGCAAGAATGCCGCTGATGCCGATGGCAACCAGGTGATCCAGCTGGCTCAGCCTGCGGCCGCTCGTGTTCATGAGATCGAAGTTCTCGGCTCGGCATCGGATGCCGCGAAAGCCGCCGCAAGTCTCCCTGGTGTGAAAGTCATGCACGCCGAAGGCTCACGCCTGGTGGCCGAACTGACTGGTGGCAATGCCGAAGCCGCTGCCCTTCTGCGCCATCTGGTGACCCACGGCTTTGATATCGTCCGTTTCGACTACCGTTCGGCAACTTTGGAAGAGCGCTACCAGAAAGCCTTCGGAGTGAAACAGCCATGAATCCCATGATCCGCAAGGAACTCAACCTGCGCATGCGCGAACGGCGGGGATGGATCCTGCCGTCTCTTTATCTGTTGACCATGGGAGCAGTGTCGGCGCTGGCCTACTACATGAGCGTGGACGAAAGGTCATGGCGTCAACTGCAAGGCTCGGATGTAGGCGTGCCCATGTTCCTGTGCGCCGCGTACACCCAATTGGCGCTGCTGCTGTTGCTAGCCCCGATCTTCAGTGCCGGAGCCATCACCATTGAAAAAGAGCAGCGAACGCTGGCTGGATTGCTCACGTCCTTGCTCAGTCCTTTTCAGATCTGGTGGGGCAAGTTCGTAGCCTCGCTGTTATTTGTGCTGCTGCTGATCGTGATGGGACTGCCCGTGCTCAGCCTGACCTTCGCCTTCGGAGGAGTTGGCCCGTGGGAGGTCATCATCGCGACGGTCACCACCGTGGCGGTTTTGGGCGCGGTCAGCGCCATCGGCCTTTACTGGTCCTCGGTTTTCCGGCGCAGCGTGCACGCGACGGCAGTCACCTACGCCACGGTCATCGCCCTGACGCTGGTGACGTTCATTATTTTCATCATCGAAATGTCGCTGCATCACCCGGAAAACTGGAGCAAGACATCGCTGGCTTTAAAAATTCCTCTGTACCTCAATCCCGGATATTTCCTCACCATGGCTTTCGCGCCTCCGCGACTGCTCTATCCGGAATGGTTCCGCTGCCTGGGAGTGTTTGTGTCCCTGGCCGTGGTGGCGATTGTGCTGACCTTGTGGAACCTGCGCCGCAGCGGCGACGTGGCGTAAGAGGGCGTCGGCGGCCCCAAAGTGAAACCGTAGCCACGAATCAGTTGACGTACTTTTCTTCCGCACATGGACTTGCCTCTATGGCCATTGCTGTAGGGATCGGAATAGTTCTCATCGTCTGCATCAGGAAGATCAACCGGAGTTTTCCTGAGATTGACTCTGTTGGTGGTTATTGGCGAGTTGCAGGGTCTCTTTCCCTGATGTTTCTACTCTTTATGGCTTGGACGTGAACGCTCCCCTCGTTAGTTCAAACGTCGGAAAATCACGGAGCGGGAACGGCGGGCGCCCTTACCATGGATCGTCCGCGATCCCGCCCTCGCAATCAGCTCGATTTAACTTGCCAGCAGCCGACGTTCGGCCCGCGTTGACAGCTCTCCTTTCCGCCGAGCTCAGGCTAGGTCGAAGCGATCGAGGTTCATCACTTTGGTCCACACCGCCACGAAGTCCTTCACGAACTTCTCCTTAGAGTCGGCGCACGCATAGACTTCGGCGAGCGCGCGGAGCTGGGAGTGCGAACCGAAGATAAGGTCAACTCGGGAGCCGGTCCACTTGACCTGGTTCGTCTTGCGGTCGCGTCCCTCGTACACGTCTCCAGAGCCATTGGATTCATTGGACGGCTGCCATTGCGTGTTCATGTCGAGCAGGTTGACGAAGAAGTCGTTGGTCAGCGTCTCCGGCCGCTTGGTGAAGACGCCGTGCTTGGACTTCCCGCCGTTTGCTCCGAGGACGCGCAAGCCTCCGACGAGGACCGTCATCTCCGGCGCCGTCAGCCTCAGCAATTGCGCCTTGTCTACCAACATCTCCTCAGGCGACAGACGCTGCTTGCCGTGGACATAGTTGCGGAACCCATCAGCCTTTGGCTCGAGCGGCTCGAAGGATTCGACGTCGGTTTGTTCTTGCGCCGCGTCCATGCGCCCTGGCGTGAAGGGAACTTTCACTTTGTGGCCTGCTTTCTTCGCTGCTTCCTCGACGGCAGCGCAGCCGCCCAGAACGATCAGGTCGGCAAGCGAAACCTGCTTCTTGCTGGACTTCGACCCGTTGAACTCCTTCTGGATCGCCTCCAGCTTCTTCAACACCTTCGCCAGTTCGGCCGGCTGGTTCACTTCCCAGTCCTTTTGCGGCGCGAGGCGAATGCGCGCGCCGTTCGCTCCCCCGCGCTTGTCAGAGCCTCGGAAGGTGGACGCCGACGCCCAAGCAGTCGAGACCAGTTGGGAGATCGACAGTCCGGATTTGAGGATCTTCGCCTTCAGTGCAGCGATTTCCTTGTCCCCGATGACTTGTTTGCGGTTCGCCGCGGGGATCGGGTCCTGCCACGGGAGATGCTCCTTGGGAACCAGCGGGCCGAGATAGCGCACGATCGGGCCCATGTCGCGGTGCGTCAGCTTGAACCACGCCCGGGCGAACGCGTCTGCGAACTGGTCCGGATGCTCGTAGAAGCGCCGCGAGATTTTTTCGTAAGCCGGATCGAACCGCAAGGAGAGGTCCGTGGTCAGCATGGCTGGCGCATGACGCTTTGAGGGGTCGTGCGCATCCGGGACCGTACCCTTGCCTGCGCCATTCTTCGGTGTCCACTGATGCGCGCCGGCCGGGCTCTTGGTCAGTTCCCAGTCGTATTTGAACAGGTTCTCGAAGTAGTTGTTGCTCCACTTCGTTGGGGTCGTGGTCCAAATAACTTCCAGGCCGCTGCCGATCGTGTCGTCCCCTTTGCCCGTGCCAAACTTGCACTTCCAGCCGAGACCCTGCTCCTCGATGGGAGCGGCTTCCGGTTCCGGGCCGACGTTGGTTGCAGCGGCGGCGCCGTGAGTTTTACCAAAAGTGTGACCACCGGCAATCAGCGCGACTGTTTCCTCGTCATTCATGGCCATGCGGCGGAAGGTTTCGCGAATGTCCTTGGCCGCCGCGACGGGATCCGGGTTGCCGTTCGGGCCTTCCGGATTCACGTAGATCAGCCCCATTTGCACGGCTGCCAGGGGATTCGCGAGATCACGCTCGCCGCTGTAACGCTCGTCGGCCAGCCATTGGCCCTCCGAACCCCAAAAAACGTCCTCTTCCGGCTCCCAGACGTCCGCCCGCCCACCGCCAAAACCAAAGGTCTTGAAGCCCATCGACTCGAGAGCAATGTTACCGGCGAGAATCATAAGGTCGGCCCAGGAGATCTTCCGGCCGTATTTTTGCTTGATCGGCCATAGCAGCCGGCGCGCCTTGTCGAGGTTCACGTTGTCGGGCCAGCTATTGAGTGGCGCAAAACGCTGCTGGCCGGCTCCAGCACCGCCGCGGCCGTCGCCGATGCGGTACGTACCTGCGCTGTGCCACGCCATGCGAATGAACAGACCGCCGTAGTGGCCAAAGTCGGCCGGCCACCAATCCTGCGAGTCCGTCATCAAGGCGTGAAGGTCCTTGATCACCGCATTCAGATCGAGAGTTTTGAATTCCTTGGCGTAGTCGAACTCCTCGCCCATCGGATCAGACAGGTTCGAGTGCTGATGGAGGACCCGAAGGTCCAGCTGGTTCGGCCACCAGTCGCGGTTCGTGTGTGCATGAGATCCGCCCGTGAACGGGCACTTGGCCTCGGTTGACACTTGTTGCTCGTGCTTGGCGAGTTCTGTTTCCATAGCTTTATTCTCCTGAAGTCTTAACTGGAAAGACTGTACTGAACTGCAAAACCATTCTGGTTACGAAACGGGGACAATCATTGGGCGTGCTTTGCGAGGCGCGTCATCTGTCCGGTATCCGCACCTACGACACTAACGGGAAGCGCGGCGAGGAGCGCATTTCGTGCAGAGCCCCCGGAAAATGAGTTCGCATTCGCGAACAATTCGCTTACCGAGAGAACGAGAGGCAGGCCTAGGCACGTCGTACCACTCCACGTCCTCAACATTGCCGCAGCGCTCGCAGATGAAGTGGTGATGCCGCATGCCTTTGGCATCGAATCGCGCGGCGCGGCCCTCAACCGCCACCTCACGCACCAAACCCGCCTTCACCAAGTCCCGCAGATTGTTATAAGTCGTGGCCCTGGAAGATCGCGGGTCCACGCGATTCACGGCTTCGAAGATTTCCGCCGCTGTGGGATGCTCGGTCTGCTCCATCAAGAATGCCATCACGGCGTAGCGCTGCGGCGTGCACCGCAACCCGCTGCCCTGCAGAGACCGCTTAATCGCCTCGGCGTGCATGACCTATTTAGAATATATCTAATGTGATATTTTATCAAGGCTTATACTTATTGCTGCGGGCAGAAGACTGGCGGACGCCGTACGAGTGTCCTCATCGAACAGCCGCCCTGTGACTTCAGCGAACGGAAATGCGCGCTTCCGGAATTTGCTGGAGCAAAAGAAGTGCAGCACCTTGCCCGCCAAGTCGTAGACATAGTTCACGCCGGTCGAATCCGGATAGCCTTTGTGGCTCAGCCGGTCCAGCGCATCGTGGACGTATTCAATGGTCTGGCCCTTGCGGTCGGTCTTTGAAGTCAGGTTGCCGACGGCGGAGTTATGCCGACGGCACGGGATCACGGAGCAGACTTACTATCGCTGGAAGGCGAAGTACGGCGGGATGGAAAGCGGCGACCAAGACCTGAGTAGTGCATTTCGGCACACTCAGGCGAGGGGGAAAGCGCCTCCTGTGATTTTCGGTTCGGGCAGCCGTTGTACGATAGACGACGAGAGGCGGACCGAATGAGGGCAGTCAAGTGCGGATGCAGCGTTTTGGCAATGGGAATGGTGCTGCTGCTGACGCGGCCGGTTGTGAATGCGCAAGCGAATTCCAACGGAATTCGTTGGGATTTCAACGAGAAATCGGGCGCCTCTGTTCATGATTCGATCGGCAATGTGGATGACATTGTTGAGGGACTCTCTTGGAGAGTACCCGGAATTGAGAAAAATGGACTCCAGTTTGACGGATATACTACGCGGATTGTCCGTGCTGGGGATAAGGTGCCGCAGTTCAAGGGCGGATTCACCGTGTCGGCGTGGGTGGCGCTCGAATACTACCCCTGGAACTGGGTCCCGATTGCCGATCAGGATGCGGATGACCAGATCGGATTCTTCTTTGGAATCGATGCCTTGGGGCATCCCGGATTCAAACTCGGCGTTGACGGCGTCTGGCGCGACCTGACATCAACAGTAGTACTCCCGCTGAAAAGATACTCCCGTATCACGGCGACCTTCGACCCGGAGTCGGGCATGGCGATCTATGTGAACGGCAAACCGGCCGGGAGCCTGAGCGTAAAAGGCAAGTTCAACCAGGCAACGGCGACCGATCTGATTGTTGGAAGAATTCGCACTCCGCAGCAGCCCTATCCTTCGTGGCTGGATCAATTCAGGGATCCGGTAAACTACTCCCTCGAAGGCTATCTGGATGATCTCGAAATTGGAGAAGGAACGCGCAGCGCAGAAGAAGAACGCGCTGCGTTTGAGAAGGTGGCGCTGCCGGCCGGGGACGTAATCGACACTGCCGTAATGCCTTCGGGGCCGCCCGGAGCCGGCCCGTTCGGCGCATTCTATGCGACATTGAAATTCGAGCCGAGTTGGGACAGGCCAAGGCGCTTTGGACCCCACCAGGACGTCGTTGTCCGTTTCGAGCAATCGCCCATGCGGCTGGTCTTTTGGCAAGGCACGAACTTCATACCTTCTTGGGTGACGGAGAACGGCAAGTGGTACACCGATGAATTCATGGAAACCTGGGGTAAGCCGCGCTGCCCGGATGGCGGCGATTGCGAGCCCATGTCGGACAAGCAGGATCGGTACTCGCACGTAAGCATCCTGGAGTCTTCCGATGCGCGCGCGGTGATTCACTGGCGCTATGCGCTTGCCGAGTCGGTCAATTACAAGGGAGGCAACGTGGACCCGCTGACCGGCTGGTTCGACTGGGGCGACGAGTACTGGACCGTCTATCCGGATGGCGTGGCCGTGCGCAAACAACTGCTGTCGAGTTCCCATCTCGACGATGGTCCCCACGAGTGGCAAGAGAGCATAGTGGTGAATGGCCCTGGGCAGTGGCCAGAGGACAATATTGAGCCTGACGCGCTGACCCTGAAGAACATGGATGGGGAGTCGGTGACCTATCACTGGCAGCCCAAGACAGACCCGTTCTTCGATTATCCAAAGGGCCCGGCCAAACTCGACCGGCCTGCAAAGGCGAACATCCAGATCGTTCATCTCAAATCAAAAGAGAATCCCTTTGAGATCGTCTGGCCTCGCGGCGTCTCGATGGACACATACAGCGATACGAAGAGCCGTTCGATGTTCGAGTGGTGGAATCACTGGCCGGTGGCGCAGATCACCAACAGCTTCCGGCTCGCGGTTGCTGCCGACCGGCCCTCGGCCGCTTCGCTCTCTCACATCTATTGGGACCCCTATGAGAAGACCGAGGATACCGAAACCAAGCTTCTTCTTTGCGGGCTCACCTCACCGGATGCGCCCGGCGTGGTGACCCTGGCCCGGTCATGGCTGTCGCCGGCGCAGTTTGCCGTCACTGGAAAGGGAGTAACGGCGCACGAGTACGATCCAGCGCAGCGCGCATACGTCATTCACCGGGAGGCAGGGAATGCCTCGCAGCCGATCAGCGTGACCTTGTCCGCAACCCACGAAAGCCCTCTTGTGAATCCGGCAATTGTGGTTGAGAACTGGGATGGTCCGGCAAAGGTGCGGATCAACGGAGAGCCGGTTTCGCGGAAGGACCGAGTACGGCTCGGAGTTTCGAATCATGAGGGAATAAGCAGACTGATCGTGTGGCTCAAGCTGGAGACGCAATCCAAAACGCTGATTCAGTTGGATCCCAAGTCGGAGGAGTAACAAAAGGGAATCCCGGCTGCGCCAGAGACGCCCAAGCTTCTCAACCATCTGGCAAGTTATCATGACTGAGATATGGTGAACCGTCCAACGCACTTCTTTCAGAGCCTGCTGATTGCTTTGTTTGGCTGCTTTGCCGCGCTCGCAGCCATTGCCCAGCATGTACCCGTCTCCAATGCCCAACTGGCTTCGCCTGCACTGAACCAGCGCGTCGAGGCGCTGCTCAGGCAGATGACGCTGGACGAGAAGGTTGGCCAGCTGGCTGCGTAAGCAGTAGAACCAACGGAGCTGTGCTAGTCTCGCAGGATGGCAGACGTGGGCCTCGAACCGAAGCACCTGCTAAGCAACAAAGTAGAGCACTTTACGGAGTCCGTCATCCGGGAGATGACCCGCCAGGCAATGATATATGGCGCGGTCAATCTTTCGCAGGGATTCCCTGACTTCCCCGCGCCCGAGAAAATCAAACGTGCCGCCCAGGAAGCCATCGCGGCAGATGTCAACCAGTATGCCATTACCTGGGGGTCCAAAAAGCTCCGTGACGCCATCGCCCGGCACATGCAATGGTGGCAAGGGATGGAAGTCGATCCTGAGCGGGAAATCACCGTGTGCTGCGGGTCCACGGAAGCCATCGTCTCCACGCTGCTCGCGGTCTGCAATCCTGGCGATGAAGTCGTGGTGTTTGAACCTTTCTATGAAAACTACGGTCCGGATTCAATTGTCTCAGGGGCCAAGCCGCGCTTCGTAAAGCTGCACCCGCCAGCGGCTCCTGACGGTGAATGGACTTTCGACGAACGCGACCTGCGGGCGGCGTTTCATCCCCACACCAAAGCTGTGGTCGTGAACACGCCAAACAATCCTACCGGCAAGGTCTTTACAAAGGCTGAACTGGAACTGATCCGCGATCTGTGTGTCGAGTTTAACGTGCTTGCGATCACCGACGAGATTTACGGGCACATGCTCTACGACGGCGCCAAGCATATCTCCATCGCGACCTTGGATGGGATGCGGGAGAGAACGATCACCATCAATGGCCTCTCAAAGAGCTACTGTGTTACTGGATGGCGCGTGGGCTGGGCCATCGCGCCGCCTGATATCACTAACCCCATTCGCAAGGTCCACGACTTCCTGACGGTGGGCGCTCCCGCTCCCTTGCAGGAAGCGGGTGCTGTGGCCTTGTCAATGCCGCCGGGCTATTACCAGGAACTGGCCGAGGGATATCGCAAGCGCCGTGAGCGCATCATGCCGGTACTCATTGAAGCAGGCTTCCGCTGCTACAAGCCGCGCGGCGCTTATTACGTGATGACCGATATTCGCGGCTTCGGATATCCGGACGACGTGGCTTTCACGCAATATCTGGTGCGGGAGATCGGCGTCGCGGTGGTGCCCGGCTCGAGTTTCTATAACGATCCCCAGGACGGTGCCCAGCAGGTGCGCTTCGCTTTCTGCAAGAAAGACGAAACCCTGGACCAAGCTGCGCGCCGGTTGCGGCGCCTGCACAGGTAGCGTTGCTAGGACTTGGGATTCACCAGCAACATTTTCCCAGTTCGCAGATAGTACTCTAGTTTCTCTCCCAGCTTCTTCTCCGATTCCTCCGTCCACCAACCCAGATCTTGGTTGCCTTGCTCGCTCAGCCCAGTGAAAACGCGTGTCCAATGCAGTCTGGTCTTGCCCTGCACCGACTCGAGGTCGATGTTGATGTGCATGACCACGCGTCCGGGAGCGATCGCCAGGTATGCGATCCGCGTGGGAGGTTCATAGCGGACTGCACTCCAGGTCATCACCACGCCGTGGAAGTCGGTGGTGAAGATACAATTGTCCTCGGCCACACCTGAGTCGCTGTACACGAGCTGTCCCTGCCAGCCGTCGATCCAGTCGTACTCGCGCACTGGACACAAGAGCGGGAATATGGCTTGGGGTGGGGCGCTGATTTCGTATGAGAATTCTGTCTTAACGCGGCGAGCGCGGAACGCGGTTGTAGAGGAGCCACCGGCGCTGTGATCCTCATCATTCGTCGCCCCAACGGGCGATACACTGGCTTGCGCCACAAGACGCGACAAGGCCGCACTTGCGATGGCGGCCGTCGGCCACATGGTTTGCAGAAATTCCTTCCTGGTCATGGAAAACTCCCTTTCCGGTTCACTTCTGCAGATACTCTGAACCCTACAGTTGTAGACAGGTCAAGTTTCCTGGAAAACTTGATCTGGCTGAGCTGACCGACGAAGAAATCCCAAGCATGCGCTTCCGAAAGCAGTTCGGCTTATCATGAAGCGCAAGAATCTTATTCTTCATCGTTCCCTGGATAGGGAGGCGACTATGAATGTCCGTCTCTTTTTGCTGTTGTTGTTGGCGCTGGCTCCTTTGCTGCTCTGGGCGGAATGCAAGGAGGGCTATCAGGAGGGCACCATGGTGAAAGTTCTGGAGCAGAATACCGCCACGGGACCCATGGGACGTGCCGCAGCCGATGACACGTCGACAGGGCGCCCCGGGGCGCCAGTGGCTCGCACCCTAATATTCAGCTTCGGCGGAAAGAAATATGAGCTTCGGATCCCGCCCGGGACGAACCTCAAAGATATGTCTCTTGCCGCCGGCCAAAAAGTCTGTGTGAGTCAGGAGGATGGCAAAATTCACGTCTTGACTGCCGATGGCAAACCTTTGCCTGGAGTTGCCCACTCTGTTGCGGCACAACCTCGCACGGCAAAATAGTCCACGCGACTCGCAGGCAAGAAAAAAGGCCCCGGACCAAGTCCGGGGCCCCAATGTGTTGAGTGGTTGTCCTATCGCGTCGCGGCGTCGGCGTTCACCAGCCCAGCGCCCGTGAAGTTGTTGTAGGGCACTTCCGGAGCGACAACGAAGGTTCCGGTCTTGGTGCTGCCGTCGTCCAGGGTCACCGTCACCACGGCCCCCTTCACCCGGTCCGCGTCGACTTCAAATTGGAACGGGACCACTGACGGGAAGGCAAAGTTGGCGAAGGTAAGAAAATCACCTGCGCCAAAGGTGCCCGGAGCGAAGGTGAGTGTGAGGGTAGTCCGGTCCGCGCTGCGCGTGGCGGTCACATCCGTCGGGTTCAGGCCCTGAGCAGTGCCAACCTTGAAGCCGGTCGTTGTGCTCGCCGGGTTGGACCACAGCATCTTGGGAGTAGTGAGATTGATGGAGATACTGGCGATGGTGTGCTTGGTAAACGGCTGCACCGTAAAGCGCCAGTAGTCCTTCACACGGGGAAAGTCACCCACTGCGCTTACCCACACCGGTCCAGCGATGGTCGCGGCCAACGTGCGATTGATGGACAGTGGTATAGGCGTGGCTGTCCTCTGCAAACGCCGGTAGACGGCCCAAGGCGGAAGGCTGCCTGGGCCACCGGACTTCTGAAGCACCAGAGCGGCCACAGCCGCGACATCGGGTGCAGCAGCGCTGGTTCCCAGGAAATTCGGCAGGCCGTTGGGCTCGACGTCGAATCCAAAGAACGTCGTATCCGCGCCATCCACGCCAGTGATCTGGGGCGTGAACCGAATCTCAGGGAAGAAGAGCCTGTTGCCCTTTTTGTCGAAGAAGATAGTGGTCGGTCCAGGTGAGCTGAAATCCTCCGGGAAGTTCGTAATGGCGTAGTACATGGCTGCGACGGCCTGGCCATTGCGTGCCGCGGCATGGCCCCAGCAGGTGGCCGCGTTCTGACGCTCACTTTCGCCCGCGCCATTTACGTCCACATACTTAATGTGGTCCGCGCGACCGTCGTTCATCTTGCCGATCACGATCTGGTAGTCTCCGGCGAGTACTGCGGCGATCTCCACGGCCTGGTCAGTCGCCGTGTTGTCGTCCGTCGTGAAGAAAACCGGAGAGTTGGGGTCGTTCGGATCAAGGAACTGGCCGTCAGCACCAAAGATATAGATGTTGTAATCGGTCTTTACCTTGCCCAGGTTGAACGGCTCGTCCCACTGAAAGTCAACGACATCGCCGAAGAATGAGGTGAACTTCTGCGCGATGCTGACGCTGCCGTCGGCATTCCTGAAGTTGTGAAAACTCTTGGGCGCGAGACCGTGCGCCTTGAGCGCGTCGAGATCGATGTTTTCCTTGCCCTGCGCAACCAGTTTTTTGGCATACGCAAAGCTCACCGGGGCGTAATCGGCCTCGTAGCCTTCCAGCCCATTGTTGCCGGCGGACGAGAAGTAAGCCGCCCCTTCCGAAACCACCTGGTCAACCGTTTGTGCCAGGAGGCCATCCGAGAACATGGGTTCGTCGAAGTAGATGACGTCGTCCGTGATCACGTCAGCGTGGAATGTCCGGCGCAGATTGAGGATGTTGTTCGAGAAATCGACCTCACCAACGAACGCCGTTGCGAAACCAAGCTTGGTGTCAGGGGCGATGTCGTGCACGAGCTGAAGCATGCCGCGACCCTCGTCCTCACCCTCGCCCGGTGCCAGGTCTTCGAGCACGACTACGTCAGGAGGCAGGTCACCGGTGGCGACGTCGTCCGCCGCGTCGGGATGCCCACCTAGAGAATCGTAGCTATCGGAGAGCACGCCGAGACGTATACCCTTGCCGGTGATGCCACGGGCCTGAGCTTTATCGGCATTCTCAACGGCGACTGCTTGGCTCTGCACCGAGCCTGCGAACTTGAACGGGCGCTGGACCGCCAGAATGCTCCGAACCCCCTGAACTGCGGCGGCGGAGCGAGCCAAACCGAGCGGGAGATACCCTTCAACCAGGGTGGGATCAAGAAGGCTCACAGCTTGGAGGCGAAACCCGGACTTCGCAAGCTGTGCGATCGCTTGATCTGTGGAAACATTATCCGCTAAGCGCACCTGGACAAGCACTTCGCCCGTGGGCGAAGTGACATGGAGCCCAAGCGCGGGGGTGAGTTTCGGGTTATCGGCCTCATAAAATCGAACCAGCTGTTCCATGCCTCTGCCCAAGGTACCCGCGCTTGCCGGCCAGGCGGTAGCGAGAATGATGAACGCAAGGGAGAGATGGATCAGCAGCACACGGCGAGCAGAAGCATGCATGAATTCGTCCTCCTTAAAGAGTTGCAGATACGCAGTGCTACACGGCCCTTACCGCAAAACGTCAATTTGTGGCTTTTCGGTTTTTCCGTTAGGCGACGAGCAGTAATTCAACGGATTTGCCTGTCGGAGACGGTCCGCACGCAGACTTATCCTCTGCTAACTGAGCAGTTTTAAAACCACTTGCAGAACAGG